>JACCDV010121214.1_pt1 | contig 33003 bp, 32 predicted proteins | sample 7446131 | NCBI WGS metagenome assembly JACCDV01 (sample SAMN15323448, study PRJNA562643) | freshwater metagenome | isolation source: river surface water | place: USA:Blue River Watershed | collected 2017-08-17 | reverse complement strand
TGCTGCTAAGATACCGATGATTGCAACTGTGATCATTAACTCGATCAATGTAAAACCTTTTTGTGTATTTTTCATAATTCTTCCTTTTAGTTAGTTTAGTTTAAGTTTTCAAGCTTTTGTTATTTTTGTTGGCTTGATAGAAGAATATTATGTTTTTTTATTGCTTTTTCAATCGTTTGTTGTTTTTTTATCTATTTTTTTTTGATAAGCGGTTTTTATGCTATTTAAAAAAATAAAGCTGCAAAAAGCAGCTTTATGGATTCATAAAGAAAACTTGTCTAGTTTAGATTGTCTATTTTCAAATTTTTCTTTAAAGGTTAAATAAGAAATTTTTAAACCTTGTTGATATTGATCTAACTCTTCTTTTGTAATTTCACCATTTAAAGCAAGATTCATTCTTTCATTTTTTAATGATTGTATATTTCTTTGAATTTCTTTAATCGTGTCTTTATTGAAAAACAATTGTGAATTTTTTGTTAAATTTTTTAATAAAGAAAAAACATCTTGCATGCCTAACTCATAGCTCTCACACTCTTCACGAGTAATCACTCCTTGCTTAACTTCTATGGCACGCAACATACTGAAATCTTGTAATGAACGTTGAATGTTATCGAGTTTATTTTGCAAAATCTTCTCCTTTTAATTGAATCAGATAATAATCTATTTTATAAAAAAAGTCAAAAATTATTTTAAAAATAATATGACTTGCTTTTATTTCAATATTTTGTTAAAAATAGGAATATAAAAGGAAAAGCATATGTTATATTATTTATTACTCATTGAAAATCAACGGTTAGAAAAAGCTCTTCAATTCAATCAAAAAAAAGATTCTTTTGGGCAAACTCAAGTTATTCAATTGTTAAATTTATTAGAGACATATATTTTATTAGATGCAGATACAATTGAATATAATCAACTTAATTTAATATGCCATAAAGAAGAAAAATACGATAAATTTTCTTCTTTATTTTCAAAAACATTAGAAAATATTAATGATTATTTTCATGCAATTGATTTATCATCTTCTGTTAATTTTAACTTTTTAAAAGATATTCATGAATCTATTAAAAAAATAAATGAACAAGTTAGAGACAGAGAAAAGGATTTAGGACAACATTGTTTTGTCATTTCACAATGTCTAGAAAAATTATCATTTTCTTTATTTCAATTATCGCAAGATATTAACAGTGTTTCTTTTTCTGATTTTTTACAACTATCACAACATGATCAACAATGTGATTTTATTCACTGTGATGAAACAAGTTTTCAAAAATTTTCTGAGATTGTTCATCAAAGAAAAAGTGTGAGAAATTTTTTAGATATCGATGTGAATATTGATTTGATTGAAAAATCAATTTTATTATGTGAGAAAATTCCATCTGCTTGTAATAGAAAAACTCATGAAGTCTTTTTGATTAAAGACAAATCACTTCAAGATATGATTATGAAAGATCATCCTGGTACAAACAATATTTCAGCTCCATTATTAGCGATTATTACAATTGATGAAAAGGCTTTTTTTCAAAAACATGAGGCTTCTTACCCATCATTGCATGCAGGTTTATTTTCAGCATACTTTTCTTTAGCATTAACATCTTTTGGTTTAGGCACATGCTTTATTAACTGGAATGTCAGTGATGATAAAAATAAAGAAGTAGAAGAATTATTGAAAATTCATTTTAAAGATTTTCATACAAAAATCCATTTACTGATGTGGATTGGTTATGAACAACCAACCTTTTTACCATATAAAATACCTCATCAAAGAAAAGTTGAAGAAATTTTAAAATTAATTTGAAAATCATTTTTCAAATCTTCAAAATTATGAGTCATATTATCTATCGTTGATGTGTTAATTTTATTTTTTAATAAAATATGTAGCGCATCATCTCTAGCAGAAAAACAATGATTTTTTTCTTGAGAATAAAAAAATTCCATATGCTCTTTCAATAATAAATGAGCATATCCTTTTTTTCTATGATTTTTTTTTACAAACATACTCATGTAACCTTGATAGTTGATATCACATCTTGTGTTAAGTAATGTATTCAATAAAATATTTTGGTCTACAATAATAACGGCAATGATTTTCTCATCTTTTTTGATAATAGAAATTTTTAAAGGCTGTTTAATAAATCCTTCATATATCAATAACATTCTTGATTCTGAATGATCTAAATATAATTTTTCCTTTTTTAAATTTTTTAAAAGTTGATGTGATGATGTCACATTAAAATGATCTATTTTGATATCTTGCATTTTTGTATTATAATAAAAAAATCAATTATATCAAATTGACAATTATAATTTTTTTATTATAAAAAACAAAAGGATTGCATATGAAAATATCACAAATAATGAACATCATTGATTATAAGATCATTTCTTCAACACCATACCTTTGGAAGTGTTTTGGTGAAGACTCCAGAATATTTGATTTTGGACACAGTGAAGAAGAACAACGAGGCTCTTTTATTGTTAATCAATACAATGAGATTATGGAAATCGACTATTCAGTCAGTGAAAACAATTCTACTAAACATTTTAGATGGATTCATCCAGATTACTTAGAAAGTTTTAAAAAAGAATGTGAAAAATATCAAGTCAATTTCAAAAATTTGTATGATGATGTTGATTTTTTTGATATTGACCTAGATATTATGTGCCATCAAATAAAACAAGAGTTTGATAAAAAAACAGAAATAATTGATATGAATATTTCAGACCATGATTTTTTATTGATTGCAAAAGCGGCTCATAAAGAAAATATAACGATTCAAGATTTTATTGAACAATCATTAATTGAACAAATTAATTTACAAAATAAAAATAAAAAAAGACAAATGAAATAAAAATGTCTAAAAATTTTTACGAAATTTTAGAAGTATCTCGGAGTTCTTCTGCTGATGAAATTAAAAAAAGTTATCGTCGTTTAGCGATGAAATACCATCCTGATCGTACCAATAATGATAAAATTAAAGAAGAAAAATTTAAAATAATTAAAAAAGCTTATGAAACATTATCAGATGAATACAAACGAAAAGAATACGATTTTACTCTATTGACTGATAATTCTATTAAACAAGAAAATCATTTTGAATCAAAAGATAACATCAATACCAAAGAACAAGAGACATTCATCTTTAATGGCAAAGAATTTTTTCATTATCATTTAAATTGTCAATTTGAAGATGTTTTTTTTGGAATAAAAAAGATTATCAGTGTCATGATAAAAAATCAAATTGTTCAATTAGAAGTCATAATACCCAAGGGTATTTTTCCTAATGATTTTTTTATCATTGAATATGATAATTTTTTTATTAAATATATTGTAGTTTATCATGAACATATTTTTTTTAAAAGAGATGGATTGGATATTCAAACAAAAATATCAATTGATATTTTTGATGCCATATTAGGTGTTCATAAGAAACTGACCTTTAAAACCATTGAAAAAGAAATTAATTTAGAAATTCCTCCGTATAGCCAAAATGGAGATAAAATCATCATTAAAAACGGTGGTTTTCAACAAAATTTTTTATTTGGTCATTTAATTTTAGAAATATCGATTCTCATGCCAACTCATTTATCTCCAGAAATCATTCATATTTTAGAAAAAATAAAAAATCGAGAGCAGTTGAAAAACAAAATATTTTATCATCCTAAAATCATATTCATTGCTTCTTTTGTATTGGGGAGTTTACTCTCTTATTTATTATTTGGTTAATTGGAAAAAGTTATGGAAAAGCATCCATTGAATCCTTAAGAAACAGCAATATCTGGTTTCAGAGATTATAAGTTTCTTTGACTACGAACTTGGAGAGGCGAAAATTGAATGATTTGTCAGATATTTACATATTTCTGTTAACCTATTATTTTAATCAAAAATAACAGCCATTGATTAATTTTCATAATTTTCTAGCTTTTTTAGTTTCTCTATGATTTTGATTTCTAGTCTCTTCCATAATTTGATTTAATAACAAAATGTTTTCTGAGTGAGTTTCTTTGGTGAATAATTCTTTAAAACTTAAATTTAAAGATTGAGTATTGATTGCATTTTCTTTTAAGCAAGCCATCCAATAATTATATTCTTGAAAGTGTTGTTTTAAGATTTGATGCAATGGATGCTGATTGATTAAATACAATAATTCTTCATGTTTAATTTTAAAGCCTTTTAAAGTACATTTTTCTGGCTCTTTTGTTGATCGATTTTTACCAATAATAAAATAAGCTTGACCTTGAGAATCTACATAAGGAAAAAAGGTTTCCATTTGAATATTATAATCTTTTAACTTAACAATGGGCCTTTCAAAAAATTGTTTTTCTTTTTCAAAGTTTTCTTTCAGTATTTTAACTTTTTCATATTCATCAACAGGTAAATAATTTTCTTTATTTTTTCTTGAACTATCTGGTAAAAAATTAAACTCTAAAGCTTTTACATCACGATGATAATCTTTTTTATAATAATAAGAGGTTAAGGGGGTTTTTTCATCTACCAAGAGCATATTACTAGCCCAATGAGCAGCATTTTTAATAGGGTTAACTCTACCAAAATTATCTATTGATTCTAATAATCCTTTGCAACTTATTTTAAACCATTTTTTTTCTTCTAAATATTCTATGGACAAATCAAAAACATTATCTTCTTTGACTTCTAAACTTTTTAGATCAAAAGATTGTTTAATCACAGCTTCTTTTATAGAGATATCTTGAAAAATTTCTAACATTTTAGATTTTTCTATTTTTATTAAATCATTCCAAAAATCAAATTCTAAAGGATCTATAATCATCATGTTTTCATAACTTAAATTATTTAAAAATTTAAGAAATAAGGGGTTATTTTTACAATTATCAATTGTTTTGGGCTCGATGTCTTTAATAATTTCATCAAATTTTTTAGTGATTTGCTTAAAACACTCATAATGATGTAATTTTTTCTCTATTAATAAATTAAAAACATCTTTTTCATTCAAAGAATTTTTGTCAATGAGTCTTGAATATTGAGCATGATTTTTTAGATTTGAAAAGACTTCCTGATCAACTCGTTTAGTAAAATAAAAAACCATAAAATTTTGTTTTAAATGAACAATTTGACCATAAGGAATCAACTCCTTATCCAATAAAAGAATTTTTTCTTCGTTTTGAGACTTATTTTTTATTTTTTCTTGAAAAGATAAATCAATTTCAATCAATTTATTGAACATTTGATTAATTTTTTCTTTATTTTCCTCTAAAGTATCTCTACCTGAGCTATAATACATATAAATTTTACTTTTATAATCATAAGATGCAAAATTCATTTTAAAGATATTTTTATATGCATCTTCAAAATCTTTGTCCCTTGTTTTAAAAACTGAACTTAAATCAATTGTTATTTTAAAATCATGAGATTTTTTTTTAATTGCTAATTCAGACAATTCTATTTTAATATGGTTAAATGTAGGAATATCAATATCCCAAAATTTTTTATTTAAATTCATAGTTTAACTTTTTATTTATTTTAAATTATTTTTCATATAAAAGCAATTTCTTTATCTTTTATCTAGAAAAGTTTATTTTTATCAAAAAAATTTTGACAAAAATCTTTTTTCATTCAAAAGACTTGAATTTTGTTTTTTTTTATTTAGTTTGATTATAAATAAAGATCAATATATGAAATTTCATTTAATTAAAAGTTTTATTCTAAAAATATTTATATTGTTTGGCATTATTGCAATGTTAATAGGTGGTAAATATTATTTAGATATGACACAAAACGAAAAGAAAGGAGAGTCTAAAGATTGCGTAGACTCGCCTCATAAAATTATTCGTTGTAATGAAAGTCTCACAACTCAACAAAGATATTTACGATATTTTAATTATTCTGAAAATAGAATTAGCATGGACTCATATCACTTAAGACGTATTGATTTGGATTCTTTTTATCAACAATTTAAGATAGTCTATAATGAATGCTTAGCGAATTTAGATTGTAATGTACAAGATGGAGGAGCCAAGTTAAACAAATTTAGAAAAGAATGCATAGAGCGTGGCTTTGAATATTGCTCAGAAGAAGCGATACGAAATCCAGAGAATCAAAAAGATGATAGAATGATTATTTTTAAAAGAGCGGTGATTCGTCAAGATAAATCTTTTATGGTTAATGCATGTCGATTATCTTTATTAGATTTTTACAAAAGCCTACCAGAAAATGAAAAAAACAGTTTACATCCAACCATTAGAGAGAGATGTGAAAGACGTATTTCTATGCAAAGTGGAGTCAATACAAAAAATGATACTCAAGATAATAATATATCAGAGTAAATATGACTGTTGAATATATATTATGAAGAGCATTGGTTAATTTATCTATATCAAACTGTACATTAAAATAAAATATTTATTTGACTTTATTTTCTAAACAATTAAAATATTTTTATTTATAGGAATCATTATGAATCAAGAAAATAAAAGTGCAAAAGAATTATTTGATGCATTAGAAAAAATTAAAGAAGAAAGAGCCAATAGTGAAAAACAAATTGAAGATGTTAAAAAGCAACTCAGAGATTTAATGCCTCTTGTCAATGAGTTAATAGATAAAAACAAAAAGCTAAAAGAAGAAGAAAATCATTTAAATCAACTTTTTATTGAAGCACAAAGCCAGGAATTAAAAGAGAAATTAAGCATGAATTCTTTAAAAGAAATTTTAAATCCACATGGTGAATTTATTCAAAAAGTTTCCAAAACAGTCAATAATTTTGTGAAACCTTATCAAAATGAATATCAAGATTATATACAGTCTTGTTCCTCTTCAAATAATTCTCCAGTTGCATATGAAGACTTTGTCAAAGAATTTAGTCAATTAGATAGTAATATCATTAGTAAGAATATTAACCCTATCATAGGAAAAGGTAATAGTTTATTTCAAAATTTATTTAGACAAATTAAAAATCAAATTGAAATTGAGCAACCCACTTCAGAAGAGGCTCCTAACTTTAAAATAATTTCAAATAATCCATCAAATGATCAATTACCGCACAAAGAAAAAATAGAAAAAAAGGAAATGTTACAACAATGGATCAATGAAAAAAACATCACAAATAAAATCATTGCTCATAAAACAACAGCTGAATTACACACTGAATATAAAACTTATGTCGCACATTATTATGTAAAAAATGTTGGCGATTTAACTAAAGATGAAGTATTTTTAACATCGAAAAGCTTTCAAGATAATCTTGATAAAATGATTCCTACTAAAATGAAGAGAGCAATGTAAAAAAAGAGCTTAGCTCTTTTTTTTACATTTTGAGATAAAATTGCTCAATGTTATCTTGGACTCTTTCTAAAATAAAAACATTTTTTAATATTTCGTTATCTTTGATACTAAATCCTCTTTGAAAAAAATCATTTAATCTTTCATTTAATAGTTGATTAATTTCTTTTTCTTCTGGATAAGCAGATAAATGATGGGATAATCTTTTTTCTAATAGTTCTTTACCTATTTTCATTTTTTGTAAATAAAAATATTCTGAAAAAGGAGAATCTTTTAATTTTTCTTTTTGCTCTTGAGCTATTTTTTCATTTTGATTCATTCTAATGCCAATCAATTCATCATGTATTTGAAATAACATTTCTTTTTTTAGTTGCTCTAATGTTGTGATATGGTCAATTGACTTATCATGATATGATATTAATTTATGTTGACTATCTTTTAATGCTATGGTTTTATTATATAGTTTCCACTGAATTTTATCTTTCCATGATTGTGTGGATAACAAAAAATAATCTTTTGTTTTTTTTAATATCATCCAAGTATTTTGACCTATTAAGATGGTATTATGTTTATCAAGATCAAAAAGTTTTTCTTCATCAAAAAAAGTTATTTCCGTTTCTTTTTGCTCAAGATAAAAATAAGCAGGATAAGAAAAACTCAGTGGAGGCGGCACAATAAACAAAGGTTTGTCATGAAAAATTCTATCCAACAAAGCACTTTTTTCATCTGGCTGATATAAAAAAATCATATTACTTTTATTAAATTGGTATGAAATCACTTGTCTATATTTATCAATAGACTTTAATAATTTTTCTGGATTTGTTTTGTTAATCGAATTAAAATCTAAAAATTTTGGCATAAGTATCCTTTTTTTTTGATTTTAACACCAATATATTAAAAACGCAAGATGACTTATAATTTAATTTTTTTCCTAGGAATATCGATAGGTGCTTCAACTGAATTATCTAATTGTTCATCGAGTACTTTTTCCACAATAGAGTTTTCTAAGATAGCTTTAGAAGATGGATTGTCTGCCAAATCATAAGGAGTTTTACCATCAATATTTCTTGTATTTGCATCTGCACCTGCTGCTAACAATAATTTACCAATCATGATATCATTATCTGATGGCATCTCTTTATTCATATTATAATGTAGTGCCGTATTTCCTGTGCCATCTTGTTCATTAACTTTTATATTATAGTGCCTCAATAAAACCTCAACAGATAATAAATCAGATTCTTTTGTTGCATAAATGAGTGATGTATCATGAGTTGTCGGATGCCTTAATAGTTTACTTCTACTATCAACAAATATAGATAAAATTTCATGCTTTTTTGATTTTAATGCAACCCAAAAGGCATCTTCAAAATGAGGGGTTGGTCTATAATTAATATTGACTCTAACTGATACAAAAAATTTAACCAAATCTATATTATCATTTTGAATTGATAAAATCAGAGGAGTAAAAGAGTCTTCAAAACAATTTAAAGAGGCGCCTTCCTTTAAAATACTTTTAATGAGTATTTTATTATTTTCCATGCAAGCTTCCATCAATTTTTTCGTAAATTGATTACTCATGTCATTTTTTTCTTTTTCTTTATCTAAAATTTTTTCTAAATTTTGCCAATTTTCCATAATAGTCAGATATTTTCATTGATTATAAAGAAAAATATAGTTTAAATCAAGAGTTAATTTTTATGATGTTATTTTTATTTTAATACAATAAATTGATTGACTTTTTTGATTATTATCTTAATTTTATTTAAACAAAGGATGATAAAATGAAGTGTTTTATTCAAAATATTGAAAAAAGAGATATTCAATTTGTGATTGAAAATATCACTCAATGTGGAGGAAATTGTTCAGGTTGTGCTTTATCATCTAGTGAAAGAATGAATAACGAATCTTATTCTTTAAATAAATTATTATATAATTTATCTTTATTTCATCAATACATTGAATCATTGGATTCAATTGAGTCTGTTAGTTTATTTCTTGGACAAGGAGATCATTTTCTTTTATCAGATATCGATTTAGAAGAAATGGTTATTCATATTTGTGAAAGCTTTAAAAATAAAAATATCAAAGATAAAACAGTTATATTTTTAACTGCATCTGCAATAGGTAAACATCAAGATATTGTAAGAAAAATGGATTTAATTTATAAAATAGCGAAAAATTATCAAACCACAATGTTTATCCAAGTTGTTTTTGATCCTAAAAAGTATCAAAGCCACAATATTGATTTTAGAAAAACATATTTAGAAAACATATTATATTTTAAAAAAACATGTGGAATGGCTGAGTTAACTATCAACATAGGAGAGGACTTCATTGCATATTTATCACCTCTTGATTTTCACCAGTTAATGATAGATAATCAAATTAATCATGTTGAAATTAACTGGGTCTTAAATAAAAATACTTTGGAAATGTGGAAAAAACATCATTTAAAAATGTATGATTGGCTATATGAGTTTATTTGCTTAAATATCAACGAGCATCAATATGAAATTAATTTCTTACCATTTTTAGAACGTGCCTTTAAGAAGATGGATATTGAAGGGATTGATATGATTCATTTATTAGGGCCTATGCTACAAAATCATGTTTATCTTAATCAAAATTCAACTTATTCATTTGGATTGCCTGGCTTATTTAGTAACTTTACTCTCATGAAGGAGAGAAGTAATGATTTAATATTTTTTAAAAATCATCAAATTAAATTATCAGAAACTGAAACTCTTAGCAAAAAAATTTATCAAAAAATGATGAAAAATAAAGATTGCATAACATGTTCTTTTAAAAATACATGTATTATGATAGGCTCTCATCAATGGAATCATTTTGTAGGCAATTTTGATTGCCATTGGAGCCTTCAACAGTTTTTGAATAAAATATATGAATTAAATCAAAAAAATAATTTCAATACTAAGTTTAATGTTAATCCATACACCAAAGGTATTTCATTGAAAAACAATCAAGATTATCAATATTTTAAAAATCAATTTTTAGATAATAAATAGCTCATTTTATCTTGAATATTTTTATTCACCATTGGTTTGACAAATTCTTGATATGAGTCAGATGCTCTTTTTAAAATAGTTGCTATCATTACTTTTGACATATTATTAAATTCATCTTTTCCACCATAATGCTGATATAATTCTTCTCGAATTGAATTTTTAAAATCATCTGTTTGTTCAATAGACATTTTAGCAATAAAGCTTTCTTCAATAAATTTATCTTTTGTATAAAATTTTTGTAATTTTTCTGTACCTAAAATGACCTCTAGCATAAGATATTCAAAATAATTAGAAATTGGAAAAACAACTTTATCAAAATTTTGTTTTAAGAGTAATTCCCTGACAGTTTCTAAAATCACCTCCTTGTATGCTTCAATTGAAAAATCGTCTGATACATGTTGATGACCTGGGGGTAATAAGGCAATAGAAAAATCAATATTATTTGCTATTTGCAATAAATATTTAATCGAAGTTATCTTTTGATAAATTAAATTTGAGGGTACTTCTACAATGACTGACATATTGGTTAATCGATAATTAATGATAACATCCATTAATCTTTCACTCATTGTACCATCAGATTCATCAATATCCAAAATAAAGCCAATCTCTTCTAATTCATCAGGAGGAGTTGCGTATTCATTTTTAGTAGAATCATCATTAATTTGAATTGAATAAATTTGTTTTAATTGTTTATTTTCTATTTTAAATAATTCTTGTAATAACATAGTATTCCTTTTTTATGTGAGCCATTTTTGCACTATATATCTCTTACTTATAAACGTTTTATTGAAAATGTCAATAAAAAAATTAAATGCTAAAAATTTATGCAAAATTTTGCATTTTTATCTACTTATGTTTTTAAAATATTTGATTTTTATTTTTTTTATTTTAAATGATATTCTATTGGAGTACTTATGAATCTAGTTGATATTAGTTTTAATCTCAATAAACTTGACAGTGATGAAATATGGATAAAAATCGTTGAAATGATTGATGAAGATATTTTAAAAAATAATAAAATATTTTTATTAAATAATTTATTTCATGAATATCTTAAAACAAATTATAGTCAACTACACTCTTTAATTGTTGATGATGTTTCATTAAAATATAAAAATATGTATGAAAATCAATATTTTAAAATCATTGATAAAATAAGCCTTAAAATTTATCAATTAGAAAATACAAAAAGAATTTACATCATTGATTTATTATTAAAAAATATATTTTATAAAGAAAATAATCATTCTTATTTAATTGATAAAACCATATCCTCTTTTATATTATGCTCATTAATTAAAAAAGGTTTTAATCAACTCGATAATCGTTTATTATCTTCAATTATTAAAAACAATACGGATCAATTATTGTTGGAGTTATTTCTCAATACCTTCATGAATAGAGATTTTATATCTTTTCATTATAAATTACTCTCTATTGCCCAACTTGATGTTTATAAAATATTTTATTTTTACATTGAAAATAACTTACATATTAAATACTTTAATGAAGAAAGCTTTAATATTTTCATTCATATTGAGCAACTATTTTTAAAATTTCACCATCATATTTTTCAAATTTATCCAGCATACCGCTCTAGCATGATTATTCAAAAACAAATCAAAGATATTTATATGAAATTTGAATTTTACTTCAAATACCTCAGTAAAGATGAATTATTTTATGAAAAATTTTGTTATATTGATAAAAACATTTTTTACTTTAATAAAAAATATCATTTATCAATACATCAGTCTATTAAAGAGCAATTATTTCCAAGTATTTTAAATTTTAAAAAAATTAAAAAACTCTATTCTAAAAGCAATCCACAAAAGCATGATTATATTTTCTTTAATGCAAACAACCCTGTTATCAAACATCTTGTGCAAGAAAACATCAGTTATTTTTGTTCTAAAAAAAGTTTAGCAGTTGATATGAATTTAATTTGTTATTGGTATGGAATTAAAAATAAATATCAAGAATATGACAAAAGTACTTTTTTTAATATATTGGTCAAATGTTTATTTGAATTAGAAAAAAGTGAAAGTGGATGGGGAAGTTTTGATCATATTAAAATTGGCGATTGGTCACTATTAGATAATACAAAATATTCACCTATTGAATTTGCTGAATTATATAGTACTGAAGAAAATTTCAATAAAATTCGTCAATATATCTTTTTTATCATTGAAGCATTTTTCATGAAAAATGAAGAAATTACTTCTCACTTAGATATACTCAATATCATTAATTCATCTATCAGCCATCAACATATATTAAATGACATGAAAACCACTCACCATAAGAAAAAGTTTGTTAAAATATGATTTGATTTATAAAAACCATCATATAAAATTTAAAGATGAAAAATAAAATAATTATTCAAAATAGGAAACAGTTAGAAAATTTAATTAGAGAAGAAATCAATAGAGAAGGCCAAGAATGTGATTTAAATCATTTGGATGTTTCAAATATTGAAGATATGAGTTTTCTATTTTATCAATCTTATTTCAACGGCAATATTTCCTTATGGAATGTCTCTCATGTTGTCAACATGAAGAGTATGTTTGAATCATCTTATTTTAATGGAAATATTTTCGATTGGAATGTAGAAAAAGTACATGACATGAGTATGATGTTTAAAAATTCTTATTTTTATGGAGACATTTCTCACTGGAAACCATTTCAGTTACAAAAAATGAACAATATGTTTCCATCCCAAACCCATAAACCTTATTGGTATGAAATTAAAAGCCAATCAGAAAGAAACATCATGATTGAATATTATCATCTTTATTTTTTATTAAAACAAGATCCGATAATGAGAGCAGAATCTTTTAAAAAATCAAAAATATAAACAATTTCTTAAATAATGAGATTTTGACTTTTTTCAAAATTATGAATCATTTTGATATTATTAATATCATTGAGCATAGGAAGAAAGTCTTTGTCCGATTTATTTTGAAAAATTAAATGGAGATTTTCTAAATTAGAAACCCATCTAAAAGACTCAATATCTGTACCAATTTCTCTTCCAAAAATTTTTGTAATTTTTTGAGCAGTTTGAGACCAATTATGATCAAAATTAAATTCTGGTAAGTACCATTGAGAAACGACTTTATTTAAAATTTCAATTTCATTGATATAATGTTTTTCATATTTTCTCAACACATCAACTGAATCAAATTCATTTTCACATATTTGTTGAGCAATTTTACCTAATTCTGTACCATAAGATAATGCCAAAGTGACCCCTTGGGATAACAATGGGTCTAAAAACATAGCAGAGTCTCCAGAGCAAGACCAGTTTTTTCCTCTCATAACTTGACTTCTAAAGCGATAATTGGGATGAACATAAAGATTATTTTGTTGAGTCTTTTGACCATAACAATCAACAACAGTTGCCTTATCAAAATCAAAAATTTTTGCCTCAGGTAAATTATGTAATTTTTTCCAAAAATGATTTTGATCTTTATCCCAGTTTTTACTGACAATACCAACACTGGTTACATCTTTACCTAAATTTGCAACCCATGCCCAACCATCTTCAAAAGATAATATGTTAGCCCCCTCCTTGAATAAACCATGTTTCATTGCTTTGTCAAAATTAACATGATTAAAATAAGTGTATCTAGCCTGAAGATTCCAATCATCAATTATTTGTCTTGTTTTCATTTTTCTAGCTATAAATGCTTGTTGTCCTGTGGCATCAATGACAAATTGAGGATATATTTGCAATATTTCTTTTTCTAATGTTTCAACATCTAGGTAAATAATTTTAGAATTTTCTTTATCATCTTCTTGGCTTATTTTCATTTCTTTAACCGCACCATGAATGATTTTCACACCTTTTTTTTGACATATATTTCTTAATGATTCGTCAAATTCGTGTCTTTTTACCATCAAGGTATACCAAAGATTTGTTTTTTCATCAATAAAACATCTAGGAACATGTGGTTGATCTAAGGGAGAAGAAATTGGATGATTATTTTGTACCTTCCATGGCGTTCTATCTTGACCATGAACATAAGCCGCAGCAAATTTTCTTCCCCATTGTAGCTCTTTTGCATAATCAGATAACTCTTGTTCAATACCAAGTTTTTTAAATTCTAAAACGGTATTGGTTAATAATATTTCACCAATTCTATGCCTTCCTTTTGGCTCTTTTTCAATGATAACCACATCTTGACAACCTTGATTAACAGCTGAAATTGCAGCAGCACAACCTGACGGACCACCGCCAATAATAACAACAGAAGATACAATTTTTTTCATACTTATTCCTTTATTTTTTCTTTTAAAAATGAAAGATAATTAGACATATTTTTCCAAATATTAGGTAAATTTTTCATTTTTGCTAATGCTTTTTCATCTACATTAAAACCAAACTTTTCCTTCATTTTAGAATAAAAATACGGATGTTCATTTTTTAATAAATAAATAAAATTTTTAAATGGCATGACGTTTTCATCTAAATAATCTATTTTATTAATATGAGATAAAATTAAATCTGATATCTCCTTATCTTCTTTCATATAATGATGTGAATGCAATAAATATAAGTGAATAGGCGTAAATCCTTGAATATTTTTTTTAAATATTTCTGATTTTAAATAATTGTTAGAAAGTAAACCTTTGATAGCTTCTTTATTATTGAGCATAAATGCATAATGCATAGCTGTATTTTTATAAGATTGATCTTTTGATAAAACAATTAAATTTTTATTTTTAGAAAGATAACCAATTAAATCTTTGTAATCTTTGCTTTGATAATAATCTTGACTAAATCGACTATAATTTTCTGATCCAAAAGATGCGGCAATTTCATTAAAATTTTCTTTATTCACATTTTTATGAATCGTTAGATGATGAGCTTTTTTTATAAAAACTTGATGATTTTTAATTAATTTATCTTTTGTATAAGAATCTGGATTTTCTAATATATATCTTTTTAACAAAACGTAGCTTAATATATCTAGGTTATTAAAATTAGCAAGATAATCAAAATAATTTTCATGTATAATTTTATCAAAGAATTTCAGTGTTTCAACATCTTTTGAAAAGAAAAAAGATGGCATATTTTTAAATGATTGAAAATTGATACAATATTCATTCAGCATTAAATTAATGATATTTTTTTCTTTTAAAATAACAGCCGAAGACATCATTAATTCTTCATTTTCACCATATTGATAACATGCATGTGATTGAGAAATAATAATACTTAAAAAAAAGGCCAATATTGTTTTTTTCATATGATTGATTTTTTAATCAATATAAAATAATAATTTTCAATGTCAATAGTGTAGAATGAGCGTACTTAACCATGAACCAATATTCTTCAATTCTTTTATTTTTTCATCAATCAGCCTTGCTATTTTAAATAATATAATTTAAAATACAGACCACAAAAACGGCTAGTATGCTTTATTGGATTATCATCAATTCAAGTTAATCATTTAAAAGGAATGCCCATGCATTCCTTTGTCTTTTTTGTATATAAAGGAGTCTTATGAATACTTTTGAAGACCTGATTAAAGAAAGTAGAAAAACTCGTGAAAATGAGAGAAATCATAATCTACAATATCATCGAAAAAATCCAAAATCGATAGCATATTATGAAAGTTTACAAAACAGCACAGTGATTCCACCACAAAATACTTTTAACATCACTACAGAAATTGAAAAAAAGGAAAAATTAATGACACAAGAATTTGAGATTATAGAAGATATTGAGCAAATTCCTTCTTCTACAAAACATAAAGAAAAAATAGAAAAAAGTCGTCAAAACTTAAAATTAATGTCACAAAACTTGGAAAAAATTTTTTCTAAAATTGGCATTAAGTTAATTTTTTCTACAAATTATCAAAATGTTTTTATTTATAGACAATTTCAATTTCAAATCATTGATGAAGGAAAAAAAGTAACTTTAAATCCCGTTTTAAAGTTAGCAGAAATTCAAGATTTTAAACAACTTGTTCATCAATACAAAAATGTTTTGGTTGATATTAAAAATCATTTTTCAAAAATTACGATAGAAAAAAGCTCTCAATTGAATGCTCAAGAAGAGTATCAGGCATTATTGAATAGAATGATCTATCAAAATAATAAAATTCCTTCATATGCTCATGAATATTTTGAAGAAATTGAAAAACTGATTATTAATGTTGCAAAAAAACCTTCTAAGCAAGGTCATGGCTTAGAATCTAAGGTACAAAGTATTATTGATAACTGGTTGCTTAGAATAGCAGATGTACATAATATTGAAACCATTGAGGAAAAACTTAATTTTAAATCATATGAGCAATCTTTTAATTTAGCTCGTTCAATTAAAAGAAAATTTTCAATTTATATTGGACCTACCAATTCTGGGAAAACATATCATGCTCTCAATGAAATGCAAAAAGCACAAGATGGTTTATATCTAGCTCCTTTGCGCTTAATGGCTGCGGAAGGTCAAGAAAGTTTATTAGATAGAGGTTTGGTTGCTAATTTAATTACAGGAGAAGAGCAAAATTATATTGATGGAGCAAAATTTACCAGCTCTACGATTGAAATGTGTAATTTTTCTAAAATTGTTGATGTTGCAGTTATAGATGAAATACAAATGATTGCTGATAAATCAAGAGGATGGGCATGGTCTCAAGCGATGATTGGTGTTCCTGCAAAACAAGTTGTTTTAGTTGGCTCACCAGAAGCGTTGCCTTATATTATGCCAATCATTGAAGAGTTAGGAGAAGAGTATGAAATCAAGACATTTGAGAGAAAAAACGCTCTTGAAACAATTTCACCCATTAATAAGTATAGTGAACTTCACAAAGGTGATTGCATGGTTGTTTTCAGTAGAAAAGCAGCTTTAGAAATGAAATATTTTATTGAATCATGTGGTAAAAAATGCTCGGTTATTTATGGTAATTTATCACCAGAGGTGAGAAGACAAGAGGCTCAAAAGTTTAAATCTGGAGAAAATGAAATTTTAATTGCAACTGATGCTATTGGCATGGGCTTAAATCTTCCCATTAAGCGCATTGTTTTTTCAACACTAACAAAATATGACGGATATGAGAATAGATATTTAAACACAAGTGAAATAAAACAAATTTCTGGTCGTGCAGGAAGATATGGGTTTTCAGACAAAGGACAAGTTGCATTATTTCAAGACTATAGTAAAGAATCTGAGACCATTTTAGATAATGCCATTTATAAAGGTTATGATAAACCATATGACTCAAGAGCTTTTATTGCACCTAATCTTGATCAAGTTAAAGTGATTTGTGAAGTATTAGGAAAAAATGATTTGTATAGTGCCTTATTATTCTTTAATTCTAAACTTGTCAAAGACTCTGAATTATACAAAGCGTCAGATTTAGAATCAATGATTAATATTGCGAGTCAAATTAAATCATTTCATTTAAGCTTGGAAACAGGTTTTACATACTCATGTGTTCCAACCGATTTAGGTATGGAAATTAATGCACAACATTTTTTTAAATGGCTAAAAAATCATAAAAAAGATTTAAGTAATGAAGCACCTGTATTACCTGATGGTGTTGCTCATCATCAATCAAGCTTACAAAATCTATATGAAGCTGAGATTTATGTTAAACTTTGCATGGCATATAAATGGTTACATTACAAATTTCCTACTATTTATGATGATATTGATACAGTTAATTTTAATGTTAAAAAAAGCAATGCATTCATTGAAAAAACATTAAATCAATCGATTAATATTAAAAATTCTAATCATAAGCAAGGCAAAAGAAAATATTAATAAAAAAAAGATCTGATGAATCAGATCTTTTTTTTATAATATTCGAATATCTCTTGATAACCATTTAAACAATAAGATTCTTGAGATTGTTGAATATTTTTACCAATTAAAAAAACCTTATTTTTTTTCATTTTATGATTTTGAACTGCAACCAAATAAGCTCCTGATAAAATACATGACGTTTGATGTTCACATTGTATACATCTTGAATTTTTATTCATGATTTTCATAAAATTTTTGATATCAGTTTTTAAATCAAATTTTTTATTTAATCGATGATAATCTATTTCACCCATAATAGATAAACTACCTTGTTGTATTTGATTATACTTATCAATAAAAACATAACTATTTTGATTGGTTTCAAAATAATTTTGCAACATAGAAAAATCATGAATTGAGAATTGATTTAATTGTTCGAGAAAGTTTTTATAATTAATATCATATTCATGAAATTTCTCATTAAATTGTTTCATCCAGAGATTGATATTAAGTAAATCATCTTCATTGATATATCTTTGATATGGAAACATAGCAACATTAATAGGGCTCAAAATCATTTTGTCATTGATGAATAAATTTTGATATAATTGATGAATATTGGGTAAATTATCTGGATTTATATTTAAAACTAAAATATCAGCATCATCGATTATAGAATGTTTTTTTCTAAAATTTTGATTATATTGATAAAACAATCTCCAATTATTCCAAAAATTTGTAGATATAATATCTGAGTTAATCACAACATTAAAATAGACAGAAGAAGATGCACTCAATAAAATTTGTGCTTTTTTTATTTGAGGATCTATTTTACCAATGAGTGAAGTCGATATTTCAAATTTTTTATTTAATTGAATAGATTGGTCAATATTCTTAATTAATTTAGCCAATTGATGTAAGTTTTCATCTGAAGCAGATAAAATATTTCCTCTACCAAAACCAATGATCAGCATTTGTGTTTCTTCTGTTATTTTTTTTTCTATCAAATTCTTTATTTGATGAAAAAAATCGTTCTGGAAAACATAATCTACAAACTGATTATCCTGTCGTTCTTCTTGCGATAAAAAACAACCAGTACAATGACCAGCGCATTGAAAATAGATATCTAAATTGAATATCAAAGTATTCATCTATATTTTTCCAAAACATTTGGAGGTAATTCTTTTAAAAATCTAGACTTCATTAATCTTTGTCTCATTCCATGAATCAGTCGTTCTTCAGCAGTCGATAAATAAAGATTTTTTCTGGCTCTTGTTAGCGCAACATACATCAGTCGTCGCTCTTCTTCTAGGGCATCTTTTTCACCAATTGAATTTGCATGAGGAAACAATCCTTCTTCTAGACCAGCAATAAAGACAGTATCAAATTCCAGTCCTTTTGACATATGAACTGTCATCATTTTGACTGCATCAATTTGGTCATTTTTTTTATTACTTTGAATATCACTCTCCAGAGTAGAAAAATCAATAAAATCATCGATTTGTTGTGAAATAGATTGTTGAGAGTTTTCTAACATAAATACCTCAGCAGCAGATAATAATTCATATAAGTTATCCAGTCTTTCAGGACCATCTTTTTTATCCATTTCATACATGTTTTCTAAGCCCGATTTAACAATCACATTCTCAATCATTTGTTTGATATTTTTACCCTGGTTAATCAATTTAATATATTCAATAACATCAATGAAGTTTTGAAATTTTTTCTTTTGTTTTTCATCTAATGATAATATAGTTTCATAAATAGAAAGATTTTTTTCTTGAGCCAAAATTTCCAATTTTTTTATAGCAGTATCTCCAATAGCTCTTGCTGGAATATTGATGATTCTCAATAAAGCGTTATTATCTTGAGCATTCAATGCTAACTTTAAATAACTCATGGCATGTTTAATTTCCTGCCTATCAAAGAATCGAAACCCTCCATAGATAATATATGGAATACCATTTGCATGCAAAGCTTTTTCTAAAGATCTAGATTGGCTATTTGTCCTATATAAAATACACATATCTTTGAACGCTACATTTTTTCTTCTTATTTTTTTAATTTCTTGAGCAATAAAAGCAGACTCTTCTTCATCATTAAATGCATCAAAATATTTGATTTTATTTTTAGCTTGATGCGTTGGCACTAAATTTTTACCTTGTCTATTTTTATTGTGTTGTATTAAATGATTAGCACCTTCTAGTATATAAGCATCAGATCGATAATTCTTTTCTATTTTAATCACTTTTGCTTGATAGTCTTTTTTTAACAAGTTCATATTTTCAGGTTTTGCACCACGAAAACTATAGATTGATTGATCATCGTCTCCCACTGCAAAAACATTTTTATGATATTGAGACAGTATGGCTAACCATTTATATTGTAATTCATTGGTATCTTGAAACTCATCAACTAAAATATGTCTAAATTTTTCAGCGTATGAATCAGCAATAATTGGATGATTTTTAAACAATTCATAGCATCCCAATAATAATTCTCCAAAATCAACACAATTTTCTTTAATACAAGCTTTTTCATACATAGCATACATGTCTTTTTCTTTGGACTGTATCAATTGAGATGAACGCCAACCCACCTCTTTATAATTATTAATTTTATGCAATAAATCTTTTATATTGACTGACTTAGGATCTATTTGATTTGAACGTAATACTCTTTTCAGAAAAGATTCTTGCTCAGAAGAGTCCATGATCGTAAAGCTTTTTTTTAAACCAGCCTCTTGATAATGATATTTTAAAATTTTATTACAAATACCGTGAAATGTTCCAATCCACATATTTTTAATATCGACACCCATTTTATATAAACGTTGAGACATTTCTTTGGCTGCTTTATTTGTAAACGTAACAGCTAAAATATGATGTGCTTGCACTTCTTTTATCACATGTAAGTAAGCAATTCTACAAGTTAAAGTTGATGTTTTACCTGAGCCTGCTGCTGCCAAAATAACAGCAGATTCATTTCCTAATGTTGCTGCAAGCTTTTGCTCTTGATTTAAATTATCTAAATAATCTTGAATTGTTTTTTTTAGAGCTAGGTTATCCATATTATCCTTGAAAAATTTTATTCATCTTATTATAAAAAACAAAAAAAAGCAAATTTAAAAAATCCATCTTTCACTTGACATTTTAAGGTATTTTTGTAAAAATCTTCAAAAAGGAAAAATCATGAGACTTTTAGAGTTTTGCATCACCAATAAAGTAAATAGTTATGATAATATTTCTGTTAAACTAGTTGATGGGAATGATATATCCAGTATTGAACAAACTAAAAATGAAAATTTTTGTAAAATTATTGAAAAAAATGGTTATCATTATTTTGCAGTAGGAAAATATAGAACATTGACCAATCGTTTAATTTATGCATTATCTAAAAATAAAAACTTCTTTCATGATAATATCATGAGACCAACAGGATATATTTATCATCAAATTGAATCATTGCAAATTGATCAGGCTCACCACGATGCTCACCAAATGGCAGCATTTCTCACTTGTACTTTATCGTATGAAAAAGAAGCTATTTTGAGTTTGTTAAATAAAATTGATGATGAATTTTGTGCTCAAAAAATATCTGAATTAATTCCGCTGTTTTTTAAAAAAAATGACAGTTTAATATTTTAAATATTTTATTTTTTTCTAAAAAAATGATATAAAGAAAATATAAAATCGATTGTTTTTACTTGATAAAAATTATCTTTGAATAAATCAAAATCAGATATTTTATATTGCGGATTGTATTTAATAAAATGTTGTTTATCTTCAATAGAAAAGTTATTAAAAATATATTCTAAATAAATTTTATGAGTTGTTATTTTATATGCAATATGTGATTTTGCAACATCATTGAATTGAAATTTTGTTATTAATTCATCAATTTTTAAAAACCACAATAATCCGAAATAAAGTGATGATAATAAATTGATACAGATAAAGGTAAAAAAACTTAATATCCTTGCATCTACTTTCATTTGATAAATAAATTGGTGGAAATTTGCATGTTTTATGATCATTTCAAAAGATTTCCAATCTTGAGGATATAAGAATATTGCTAAATTTAATAAGAAAGAAAATACAGCCATAAAAAATAAAAAAGCACTGATTTTTTTTAATTTCCAAAAAATATCAAAATCTTTCCAAGTCTTCCAACCATTCATTTCAATTGAATTAAAAAAACAAATAAATTTATCTTTATTATCTTTTTTTTCATCAAATATTGACTCTTCTTTTTGATTATTAAATATCATATTTTTTTAAATTATTTATATACTTATGTCTTAAAAAAAAATAAATAAAAATCAAGAATATTTAATTTTTTTTTAGATGTTATGCAAAGAAAATCACATAATAAAAATAAGCACTTTGTGCTCATTTTTATTATTTATTTGATTAACTTGTTTATTTAAAATAATATTTGAAACCCAAATCAAATTGACTGATATTAATACCTCTGCCTGCAAAATTATTATATCTTGTATAATCCAAACCAAAATGAAGATTATTATCAAATAAATAATTAAGACCTAATCCAGCATTAGCAGTGGTTTTATAATTATAAGTAAGAGTAGTTGCAATCGGATCTTGAAAACTTAAAGAAGTTGTTGATAATCCTAATTTTACACTTGGATAAAATTTAGGTATATTATTAAATAGTTGATATCTTGCGACTAAATTTAAATCCAACATTTTACCCGACATATTTTGATCAACATTGAGATTATCTTTCAATACCATTGCATCTAGCTTTTTATAATTAGCTTCAACAGCTAAATATTTATGAAACTGCCAGCCCAAACCCAGGCCCACTGTATTTAATTTTGAATCACCAATTAAAGATGATTGAACTAAAGGATTGGTTGTGTTTTGTCCAATATTCACTGATGGGACCAATGCCCTTCCCAAGTTCAGCTTCCAATACCAATTAGATAATAACTCTTTGGGTAGGTCTGAGCCTAAATTATCAAAATCGGTAGATTGTGCATTTGCATGACCATGTATTGCAAATAATGATAAAATAATGGCAGATATTTTTTTCATATTCATAGAAAGTCCTTATTAATATGAATATGATTTATGAAAAAATTTTAGAAAGTCAATTTTTTTTTCACATTCTTAATGATTTTTTGATATTTTGATGAGAAGCAATTGCTTCAATTTGTTTTTGTATAATAAAATCTCTCATTTTTAATGACTGAGAATGATTTTTAAATTCTTTTTGCAATTCTTGATAATCTATTGCCTTAATGGCTTGTACATTTTGCTCAATCATATCAAAAATCTGACAAATATTTTTATTGACTTGTTTTTGTTTTTGAGATTCTTGAGACTGAGTTATTTCAAATACATTGATTTTTTTATCCATTTGATTTGCTCTATAATAATATCTTAACGCATTCTCTACTTCTGAAAATTCATTTTGATTTTTAAGATAATTTTTAATTTGCTCAGTATATAAAATAAAAGAAAAAATAGAGTCTTTTTGATGAGTTGCTTTCATTTCCGTTAATAATTCCACCTTTTGTATATCATTTAGATGCTCAAAAGATTTTTCTAAAATTCCAATTTTTATTCTTTTAAAAAAAACAATTTCTTTTTGAATATGATTAGGTATTTTAAATTTATCCATTTCAGCATTTTCAAAATTTTGAAATATCACTCCCCATTCCAATCTTTTGTTTTTCTTATCATTTTCGTTGATTAATAATAACGGATATTGACCATGATTAAAGAAATCATAATCCGAAATATCATTTTGTATTTTATAAACGACAGGTGTTGTGATGTGATCTTGATAATCTAAATTTAACAAATTGACTTGAAAATTGATCATTTTTCTAATTTCTTGAATCATTTCCAAGTCTTTTTGAATCATAGCTACATCAAAATTACCTAAGTTTTTTAGTGCTCCAATCTCATCGAGTATTTGAAAAAAACGAATTAAATATTTTTCATGAATCACCTTATCAAATTCTAAAAATACTCTCTCAGGAGTTAGTGTATCAAATTCACCATTTTCCACCATAGATTTCATCATTTTAATCGTCTCATCATCAATTTTAAAATTATATCTTGCTGAAAATCTAGCAATTCTTAATATTCTAACAGGATCTTCTGAAAAATGTGAAGATACATGTTTTAAATTTTTTTGATGCAAATCATTTAATCCATTATAAGGATCTAATAATCCTTCAGGTTTCCCAAATTCATTTAAACGAATAGCCATTGCATTAATGGTTAAATCTCTTCTTAATAAATCATCTTCGATGGTCACATTATTTGTTTCACAAATAAACCCATTATAACCAGCAGATACTTTTCGCTCTTTTCTAGCTAATGCATACTCTTCTTTTGTTTTGGGATGTAAAAAAACAGGAAAGTCAGCACCAACTTTTTCAAAACCTAAATCTAACATATCTTTTTCTGTCGCACCAACCACCACATAATCTTTATCTTTAGGATCTATTCCAAGAGACATGTCTCTTACAGCACCTCCAACCAAATAAACATTAAATAAATGATAAATCTTATTTTCTTCTAAGAATTCTTTTTTTTCAATTTCATCAATTTCTTTTTGATATTTACTTGTCATATCATCTTTCATTATTTCATTTATTATAATTTTTTGATTATGAAAGTCAATCAAATTGACTTGATTGTTTTATATATTATAATGGATAAATGAAAAAAAATAAACTCAATCAACATTTGCACTTATTTCTACAAAACTTAGAAAAAAACAATAACTTAAAGTCTAAGAATATTTTAGTGGCATGCTCAGGAGGAGTAGACTCTATGGCTGTTTTAGATTTAATGAATGAAAAAAAAGATTTTTTCAAGTTTAATTTAGAAGTTGTTTTCTTTGAACATTCTGGAAGTCCTATTTGTGAAGGAGAAGAAAATAATAAAAAATTGGTTGAATCTTTTTGCAAAGAAAATCATTTGAAATTTTATTTTGAATCACTCCAATTAAATAAAACAAGCAATAAATCATGGGAAGAATTGGGAAGAAATGAAAGAAGACATTTTTATAAAAATTCAAATTTTGATTTGATATTTTTAGGCCATCATAGAGATGACCAAAACGAAACTACTTTGTTACAATTATTTCGAGGTGGTGGCAGAGGCATTTCTGGAATGAAAGAGATTTCTGGTAAAATTTGTAGACCCTTTATTTCTTTTGATAAATCTGATTTTATTCATTATACCCAAGAAAAAAAAATCAAATGGATAGAAGATCCCACGAATAAAAATACTCATTTCACAAGAAATTTTCTCAGACAAGAAATTATCCCTAAGTTACAAGAGCATTATCCAAATTTTTCAAAGATCATGGATAATTTTCGTGAAAAAATGTTAGACAATCAAACCATCTTATTAGACATGGCAATTATGGATGGTTTAAATGATTTTTTTTCTAATAAAAAAATTGATGTATCTCAATTGTCTTCGGCTAGATTAAAAAATCTATTTAATCATATTTTCTCTGAAAATGGCTTTTATATTGAACAAAATAAATTATCAGATTTTATTCAAAAGTCTAAAAAAGAAGAATCTCATCTTCAAGTAGGAGATTTAGACATTGTGATGTATCAAGGTTATTTATCAAAACACACAACGATTCATTATAAAATTAAACTATATTAATGAACATTTTTTTTAAAATTTGCTTTTTCTATTTGTTGTTTTGTTTGTATTAAATCCAATAAAAAATATTTAGAATTTAAGATAATATTACGTGCTGTTCCAAAAGAATTCGATGAAAATGGGTGTTTAAACGTAATTTTTTTATTTTTTTGTTCATTTTCACAACTTAGCCAACCCTGAGGCAAACTACTTAAATAAATCTCTTTTGATAAAATAAAATTATGTCTATTATTGACTGTTTTTTGTAGAATAAATAAATTATTTTTTTTATAATATTCAATCCATGATTTTTTGAAATAATTTTTTATATTTAATCGAATATGATTTTGATATTCAAAGTTTTTATCAACATCATGTTTCATATTTTTTCTTTTATTTAATTTTAAAATATAGAGTTTAAGCTCTTTATGTTGAAAGTAACTTTCAATTAAAAGTCTATTTTCTTGTAAATAATTTAATTGAATATTTTTTTTCTTCAATAAAATATGAATTTCATATAATTGACTTTGTATGATATCTTCATAAATATGACCTTCTGTTGTTTTTATATTAAATATCTCTGATACCTCTTGTTGCATTGAGATATCTTCAAAAACAGAGTAATACCAAAAATCATTTTGATCTGTTTCCAATATTGTTATTTTTTCATGATGATGAGCATTTTCTAAAATTTTCAAAACTAACATTAAATTAATAATAGGATTATGGCCAATAATGAGATGATCGACTTGCTCTCCATAAGCAAAATTTTTATGATGCAATAGATGATTAACAATTTTATAAATGAAGATAGGTAATATTTTTCTTAAAAAATGCTTATCTTCATTAAAATTCATATTTTTTCCACCAATTGCTCTTTTAATATATAAAGGTTTAAAAATAAGACTGGGTAAGTTTTTGATCATATTTATTTTCAATGATTGTATTTTCTTATATAAAATAATAAAAAAATGTCAATTGTCTAAAAAATAATTCAACGAAGTCAATGGTAATTGACATTTGAAAATTTTATCATATTCTTATAAAAAAGTGAGAATTCATATGAAACCTAAAATTTTAGTTTCTCTTGTAACAGCTTCAATTTCTGCTCTTGCATTAGCACCTGAGTTATCTAAAGAAATAAATGGTCAACAACAAGATGATATAGAATCTAATCAAGATAACAAATTCATTAATGCACAAGATATTTTATCATCACTAGATAATCCTGATTTAAAAGAATATCAAGAGCAGATGGCTGTTTTAGTCAATAAAAAATCGCCATTGACAAAACTAGGTGATAATGTAATCATCATGGCAGAAAATTATAACATCAATGAATCTGAAACTTTTAAAAAACATGTATTAGAAAAAACACTCAAAGAATCACTAGAAGAAGTACGAAAAAATTTAAATGATGATCAAAAAGAATTATTATTTGCATTAAGTGATTCGACTTGGTTATCTACTTGGACAACACCAAGTGCAGCGACCACCTCTACTGCTATTGCGTCAGAGACATCTATGGTTTGTCATGGCACATGTCACATAGCATGTCATGGTGCATGTCATGGCGCAAGAGGATGGAGATAACTCATGAAAACTTGTAATAAATAAGAAATTTCATTGACAATTTTTGAATTTTGTTTATGATATGGCTAGTTTAGCATATAGGTTTTTATGGAAAAAATTCATGTTTTTATTAATAATTTTGGACAAAGAAATTTTGTCAAATTTTTATTAATAATTAGTTTTGTCATGTCATTTCTTGGTTACTGGAAAATCCAAATGAATACCAATATTGGGTTTTTATCTTATTTTATTCAACCCATGGTTTTATTTGGGTTATTTTTATTTAATTTTTCATCCATCATGTTTTTATTGGGAGCACTAAAGAGTAGAAGCTTTCGCTATCTTTGCATTTATGGATCATTGCTCACTCTAATTTTCAACAGCATTTGTTTTTTTGGAAATTTTTATGATATTTTATTTCCATTAACAATCATTGAATGTTTTGGAAGTTTTATCTTGTTTATTTTTATTTTATGGAAAGAAAAACAGTCTCCAAAAAATAAAATCATAAAAAAATCGAATAAAACAACAACAGATAAGGCAGATAAAAAAGACTCTGGCTTAAAAATTTAAAGGAATTGACATGTACTCTAGTATCATAGGTGATATTGTAGGCTCTACATTTGAAGTTGAAAATAACAGAAGTATTTATTTTGAATTTTTCAGAAAAGATGCTCGCTTTACAGATGACACAGTTTGTACTGCTGGTGTTGCCGATATATTATTAAAAAACAAAACAAAAATTATTGATTATATTAATAAAAAAAATAATGATAATCTTCAAACCTGGAATGAAAAAGATTTTTATGGGCAAGATGCTTTTTTAAATAATAAAGACTTATCTAATTCATTAAGATTATGGTGCCTACAGTTTTTAAATAGAGGATTTGGCTCTATTTTTCAACAATGGATTTTAAATGGTGTAAACATGCCTTATAACAGTTATGGTAATGGTTCATTGATGAGAATTTCTCCTGTTGCTTTGTTTTGTCATCGAAATAAAATTAATAAAATCAATGCGATTGATATTGCTTTAGATATCACCAATATTACTCATAACCATGCATTATCACAAAGAAGTGTTGCAACTTATATTGATATATTGATGACCCTAATGAATAAATCCTTCAAATTCATTCAAAATAAGGATGAAGATATGAATATATCGTTTGAAAAAAATTCAGAAAATAACCATGTTTTAAATTGTTTTTTTCATTATAAACTTCTTCAATATGGATTATTGACTCAAGAAGAAGGTAATTCAGACAATAAATTTTTACTTATTTCAAAAGACATGATGTTACAGTATCCTGATTATTTTGATTACTCTGAATTAAACCAACAAGATATTTATGTTCAAAGACTTCCAAACTCCCAAGAGCTGAAGGTTTCATTGGATTTTAATCTTAAATCAGATATTAGTTTAAAAGTCGTTTTAGCATCTATTATAGAGGCATCTAGCTTTGAAGAAGGTCTACGCATTATTGTTTCTTGTGGTGGTGATACAGATACCTATTGTGCAATAGGTGGCCCTATATTAGAGGTAATAGATGGTATTCCTGATGACATGATAGACAATATGAAAAAATATTTCAAGAGACATGATTTAGAAATTTTATCTATCATGGAAAGGTTATATCAATGAAAGATTTAAATATCAATATTGAAAAATTTGTGAAAAAATTACAATATTTATCGAATAGAAACAATGGTAAAATCAATGTTTCTAATAACGCTGCTATTGGAGATTTTTTAGCTTATTTAATGGATAAAAATTCATGGAAAGATTTAAAAGATAGTTTATCACAAAAAACAAACTCTTGGGTTTTAAATCCAATTAAAATTGAGCCTTCTAAAAATTATGAAGCTCCCTTAAGCTTATACTTAGATATTCATAAAGAAAAAAATTTATTATCACATTTATATTTACATGGTTTTTTTATGAATTTTAACAAAGAGATAAATGATACTTTATTTATTAAAGATTTTGAGTTCATATCAATTGACAATGAGATATCTAAGTTATCAAAATCTTTATCTTTTATCAAAATAAAAAATAATCTTTATTCGGCCAGTAGCAGTGTTAAAATTGGCAGTTATAAAAATTCTTTAAAATCTATTGAAACATTATTTATTCCCAATGCCAATACCTTATTAATTTCTGATAAAGAAGAGATGCACGATAAATTTACAAAAATATATGAACAAATTAAAAATGAAAAACAATATATCATCAAATTAGATCATGAAAATACGAATAATTTTAAAATAGATTTTATCGAAGAATTATTTGAATTAGATGCTTTTAATGATTTTTTTGCATGTCCTGAAAGTAAACACTTTTTAAACTTTTGGTTGATATTAATACAACAGTTAAGAGAAGAGTATCAAGTCAGTTTTACTCCAGAATTTTTAGAAAAAAGTTTGAATATTGATTTTTTATTTACTTGTTTGGAAAAGTTTTCACAAGAAAAACCATTTCTATCTTCATTTTTCATTTCATATTTCAAGCTCATTGGTATTGATATTGATAAAGAGGAATTAAAAACCAATAAAAAATACATTAAGGAAATAAAAATAAATGCTCAAAACATCTTGAATCATTTTAAGATGACGCAAGAATTGTTTTTTAAAATTCAATCTGTACAGAAAATGTATTCTTATGGCTTATTTGAAAGCCATGGAAAAGGTATATCCTCAGAGTTACAGAATCAATATACTATTCATTTAAGATCACCTGAAAAATCTATTGAGCCTTTTTATCATCAATACTGTCAAATATTAATCAATATTATCAATCATCATTTATCTAAATTTAGTAAAAATGATATTTATCTCTTCAATCATAGCTCTCTTCATTTTAAAAATACAGACAAAGTTATTGAATATAAATTAATTAATTCAAATGATCTTGAAATTGTTTCTGATCAATATTTTAATCAAATAATTTTTGGTCCAATCAAAAATGCCCTTGATTTTTCAGATGAATTTTTAAAATATTTTTATTTAAACACTCCTAAAATTGAAAACATTTTTTTTAATGATCAGCAATTTTTAAAATCCTTAAGAGAAGATCAAATTTATTTATGGAAAAAACAAGTATTCAATGAATTTACACCGCAATGCACATTAGAAAAATTTGAGATTAAAAATGCATAATTTTAAAAATTTGAAAAAACTCAGTCAAATATTAAACATACCCTTGACCTTTATTGATTTAGAAACAACTGGAATGGTTCATGAAAGACAATTTTCTATCATCGAGATAGGTCTTATACATATTGATGCCAATGACGTTGTTTATAAAGATTCTTTGGTAAATCCTTTGATAAAAATACCTCAATCAATTACAGATATCACTGGGATTACAAACGCTATGGTTGCTAACCAAAAAGATTTTAGTTATTTTGCTAAATATATTGAAAAAATAGCAAGAAATCATTTGTTATTAGGATTTAATTCTAAAATATTTGATTCCCGAGGATTAGAAAAAATGATGCAAAAACATCAAATTCATACAAGATTTGATAAACAAATAGATGTCAGATACATCTATTTAAAAGGTAAAAAAACATTAAATGGTTTTTATGATGCGTCTGGCACCTTGACCCAAGCCTGTCAAGATTTTAATGTATTCATTGAAGGACATGCTCATAGAGCTGCTTATGATATTTTACTGACTGCTTTTTTAATGGAAGAATTAATCGAACGATTTGGCATGGGTATTATTCATAAAGAAATTGACAAAATACAAGATAAAAATATAAAAACAAATTATTATCGTTTTATTATTCAAAATAACATTCAGATATGATTTCCATGATGTATGATGAGATTAATCATTGGTCTCATATTGATTTTATCGTTCATTTCATGTAATTTTTCCAGTAAGTTCATACCAAGTTGATTTTTATGATATAATGTATCGTGTCTCATTTCATTGAGTATTAAATCAAACAAATAATCATTTTTATGAAAAGTATATTGTCTTGCCCATTCAAATAAACAATTTTCTTCTAAATCATCAATTGAGTTAATAAGTTCATTTAAAATATCGTTTTTTTGATTTGACTGTATTTTTTCCATTAAGTATTCAAGAAAGCTTTCTTGCCCTACTTTACAAATCATAAATATCATATTTTGCTTTTTTTTATTCCTCATCAACAATTGACTATGATCTACTAAAATTTTAAATGCATCTAAATTATGATAAAGAATACTATGAAATAAGGCACACCCTTGTTCATTTTGATGATTTAAATCAATAGATGTATTTTCTACCATATATTTCACAATATCATTATTTTTTTCCTTGACACTTAAAATCAAAGCATTATCATTATAAGTATTTTTAGATTTTATAATCTCTGAATTTTGTTCATACAATCTTATCACATGTGATAAGCAATGATCACCTATTGAACAATAGTGTAAAAATTCAATTTGAGAAGAATAAGATATATTCATATGATTTTTCAAATTTTTTTAACCTTAGCATTTTCTGCCAAATTTGTCAAATTCGAAAACTGATCAAATAAATCTAAATTTCCATTTAAATAAAGCTGTACTTCTATATTATTATACTTTTGACAAATTGCTTCCAAATTAATTCCTAAAAAATTAGACCCATGATTTTTAAATAATTTTTTTAATTTTTTTTCCAGATAATAAAATTTAATTTTATTTTGAGGCATTAAAAGATATTCTATATTTTGTACACCTTTATTATCAGCTTGTATTAATGTAGTGATAATAGCAGCATATATATCCTTTTGAAAACTTTTAATTTTATTTTTTTTGAAGTATTCAGATAAAAATTCTTTTGTATCTATGATATCTTTTTCTGAACAATGAAAAAGCAATAAACTGGTTATCAGTTCAATGTTCTCTTTTTTATTTATTTTTTTAGACAAATATTGTTTAGTCAAATTTTGATTATAATCTTTATTAATTAATTGATAATCATTGAGTATGCTTTCTAAAATTTCATATGGATCTTTTTCACATTTCAAACAATCAAAAATATTTTTCCATATTCTAATAAAAATTTTATCAGACACATGATGTGAAAATACTTCTGAAACAGCACTATCACCCGAATCATCTATAGAAAAAATATTAGGAGCAAAATTTTGAACAAACTGCAACAAAGAATAGTTATTTGTTGTCACAGCTTCAAATATAATATTATTATCTGTATCAGGGTTAACTAAATTAATATTCATACCTAATTTAAGTAACTCTTTGATGATATCAAATCGATGAACCTTACCGGCATAAAATAATATTTGATTCATTGTCCTGTCATCTGCATGTACCAAAAAATTTTCTCTTGATCTTTCCTTATATTTTTGGTCAATTTTGTCAAAGACAATCAATTCTTTCCAGACATCAAATGATTGAATTAATTTATTTTTTCTAATTTTTTTTTCAATATCAAGTGTTCTCATATTCAGCTTTATTGTTTTTTGAATTATATTGTAAATATAAAAAAAATACAATATCCAAAAATAAAAAAATGAATCTCTAAACTTGCTTATTTTATTATAATTGTTAATATATAAATAATAAAGAGGAATTGTATATGAACCCAATATATGCAGCAAAAAAAATAATTAAAACAGCATCTTTTTTAAAAACCAGTTATGATGCCTATCAAGTAGGACAAACTGTCTTTAAAGGATATCAAATGTATAAAAATATTAAGGATGGTGATTTATCTAACAAAGCAAAACAAATCAC
>JACCDV010646293.1_pt1 | contig 33038 bp, 35 predicted proteins | sample 7446131 | NCBI WGS metagenome assembly JACCDV01 (sample SAMN15323448, study PRJNA562643) | freshwater metagenome | isolation source: river surface water | place: USA:Blue River Watershed | collected 2017-08-17 | reverse complement strand
GATCGGCGAGGACAACAAGGCCTGAGCGCCAACCATCCGCATTGAGGTCAAGACGACATGGCAGATTTCAAGACCGCTCCGGCCGACGCCCCCATGGGCGTCAAGCTGATGACCTGGGTGGACAACCGGTTCCCGGCCACCAAGATGTACAAGGAGCATCTCTCCGAGTATTACGCGCCGAAGAACTTCAACTTCTGGTACTTCTTCGGTTCGCTGGCCATGCTGGTGCTGGTGATCCAGATCGTGACCGGCATCTTTCTGGTCATGCACTACAAGCCCGACGCCAACCTGGCGTTTGCCTCGGTCGAATACATCATGCGTGATGTGCCCTGGGGCTGGCTGATCCGCTACATGCACTCCACTGGCGCCTCGGCCTTCTTCGTGGTGGTGTACCTGCACATGTTCCGTGGCCTGATGTACGGCAGCTACCGCAAGCCGCGCGAGCTGGTCTGGATCTTCGGCTGCGCCATCTTTCTGGTGCTCATGGCCGAAGCCTTCATGGGCTACCTGCTACCCTGGGGCCAGATGTCCTACTGGGGTGCCCAGGTGATCGTGAACCTGTTCTCGGCCATTCCCGTGATCGGCCCGGACCTGGCCCTGCTGATCCGCGGCGACTTCGTCGTGGGCGATGCCACCCTCAACCGTTTCTTCAGCTTCCACGTGATCGCCGTGCCGCTGGTCCTGCTGGGCCTGGTGGTGGCACACCTCTTGGCGCTGCATGATGTGGGTTCCAACAACCCCGACGGTGTGGAAATCAAGGGTCCGAACGCGCCCAAGGACGCCAACGGCAAGCCACTGGACGGCATCCCTTTCCACCCCTACTACACGGTGCACGACATCTTCGCCGTCAGCATCTTCCTGCTGGCTTTCTCGGCGATCGTGTTCTTCGCGCCCGAATTCGGTGGTTACTTTCTCGAATACAACAACTTCATCCCGGCCGACCCGCTCAAGACGCCGCCGCACATCGCCCCGGTCTGGTACTTCACGCCCTTCTACTCGATGCTGCGTGCCATCACTACCGAAATGATGTACGTGCTGATCGCCTGTGTGGTCCTGGGTGCAGTGCTGGCTGTGGCCAAGGCCAAGCTGCCCTCCATCCTCAAGGGCGGCGTGATCGGTGCGGCTGTCGTGATCTGCGCTCTGATGCTGGCCATCGACGCCAAGTTCTGGGGTGTGGTGGTCATGGGCGGTGCCGTCATCATCCTGTTCTTCCTGCCCTGGCTCGACTACAGCCCGGTCAAGTCGATCCGCTACCGTCCGGACTGGCACAAATATCTCTACGGCGTGTTCGTCATCAACTTCCTGATCCTGGGCTATCTGGGTGTGCAGCCGCCGTCTCCGATCGGCGAGCGTGTTTCCCAGGTCGGCACCCTGTTCTACTTCGGCTTCTTCCTGTTGATGCCCTGGTGGAGCAAGCTGGGTGAGCCCAAGCCCGTGCCTGACCGCGTGACTTTCCAGCCGCATTGAGATCCCGGAGCGACAACCACATGAAAAACCTCAAGAACATTGCGCTGGGCTGGCTCATGGCCCTCGGTCTGGTGGCAGGTGCTCATGCCGCCGGCGGTGGCATTGCACTGGACAAAGCACCGGTCAAGACCACAGACCTGGCCTCGCTGCAAAACGGTGCCAAGCTGTTCGTCAACTACTGCCTGAACTGCCACTCGGCTGCGTTCATGCGTTTCAACCGCCTCCAGGACATCGGCCTGAGCGAGCAGCAGATCAAGGACAACCTGCTGTTCACCACCGACAAGGTCGGCGAAACCATGAAGGCCGCCATCGATCCGAAGCAGGCCAAGGAATGGTTCGGTGCCAACCCGCCGGACCTGACCGTGATCGCCCGCGCCAAGGCCAGCCACAGCGGCACCGGTGCAGATTACCTCTACACCTACCTGCGCACCTACTACCGCGACGAGACCAAGGCCACAGGCTGGAACAACCTGGCTTTCCCGAACGTTGGCATGCCGCACGTGCTGTGGGAGCTGCAGGGCGAGCGCAAGCCGATCTTTGAAGAACACGAAGAGCACGGCCACAAGGTCCAGGTCTTCACCGGCAAGTGGGAACAGGTCAAGCCTGGCACCATGACGCCCCAGCAGTACGACCAGGCTGTGGGTGATCTGGTGAACTATCTGCAGTGGATGGGTGAACCGGCACAGAATACACGTATCCGTGTGGGTGTCTGGGTGCTGCTGTTCCTGCTGGGCTTTACTTTCATTGCCTGGCGCCTGAATGCCGCGTTCTGGAAAGACGTCAAGTAATCTTTTCTTCCGGTCTGCGGATGCGGGCCTGACAGAGTGGGTTGGCCTTTTCGTGGCTGCCCACTCTTTTTGATTTTGTAGAGGAGTCTCCCGTCATGATGGTGCTTTATTCCGGAACCACCTGCCCGTTCTCGCATCGTTGCCGTTTTGTGCTGTTCGAAAAAGGCATGGATTTCGAGATTCGCGATGTGGACCTGTACAACAAGCCCGAAGACATCAGCGTGATGAACCCCTACGGTCAGGTGCCGATCCTGGTTGAGCGTGACCTGATCCTGTATGAATCGAACATCATCAATGAGTACATCGACGAGCGCTTCCCGCATCCGCAGCTCATGCCGGGTGACCCGGTGGACCGTGCCCGTGTGCGCCTGTTCCTGCTCAATTTCGAGAAGGAATTGTTTGCGCACGTGACGACGCTGGAAAACCGTGCGCTCAAGGGCAACGACAAGGCCCTCGAAAAGGCCCGCTCGCACATCCGGGACCGCCTCACACAACTGGCGCCGGTGTTCCTCAAGAACAAATACATGCTGGGTGACAACTTCTCCATGCTCGACGTGGCGATTGCTCCCTTGCTGTGGCGTCTGGACTATTACGGTATCGATTTGTCCAAAAACGCTGCCCCATTGCTCAAATATGCCGAGCGCATTTTTTCGCGCCCAGCCTATATCGAGGCCCTGACGCCTTCCGAGAAGGTGATGCGCAAGTAAGCGGCACTTCCATGATGGATGTCGAACTGCCTTCCACGCGACCTTATTTGATCCGGGCCCTGTACGAATGGTGCTCGGACAATGGGTTCACGCCCTACGTGGCGGTGAAAGTTGACCAGACGGTTCAGGTCCCGCGTGAGTACGTGCAAGACGATGAAATCGTGCTGAACATCAGCATGGATGCAACCAGTGGCCTCAAGCTGAGCAACGAGTTCATTGAATTCAAAGCCCGGTTTGGCGGTCAGCCTCGGGACATCATGGTGCCTGTAGGGCGAGTCATGGCCATCTATGCACGGGAAAACGGGCAGGGCATGGCTTTTCCGGTACAGGAATCGGAACCATCCTCCAGACTCTCAGGTGCTTCGTTTTCTCCGGATGACGAGCCGCCAACCCCGCCCACAGCCACGGGCCAGCGTCCTGCACTCAAACGTGTGAAATGAGCGCATGGCTGCCTCTTTCCCAAGGGTAGAATACGCATCGTGCCGGTTTAGCTCAGTTGGTAGAGCACCCGCCTTGTAAGCGGTAGGTCGTCAGTTCGAATCCGACAACCGGCACCATTTCCTTATCACCAGCAGGTTTGCCTGGCTGGTTTTTTTATGTCCGCGCGTCCTATCAAACAGTGCGTGACTGCACCTTGATGCGGATACTGGAGACCGCGAGCCCTCTGGCTTCCAGGTGCATCTGCAAGCTGGGCAGGAGTTGCCGCAATTTGGCAGCTACGGCATTGGAGCTGACCAGGAGGCACCATTGCCCTTCTTCCAGCGGGCCTGCCTGAATCGCCTGGCGTAGTGGGGGCGGGAGCAGGGGGCCTATCAGATCGAGTCGTTCACTGGAGGCACGAGCGCGTTCAACCAGTCGCGCCAAAGTGGGTGATTCTTCGGCGGCCTGAAGCAGGGGAACAACGTGGTTTCGGCGTTGGGCTGGGTTCACAACAGGAAGATTATCCTGCAGCGTATCGGCTCGGTATCCGCACAGGAACCAGCCGCTAAAATGGCATGTTGCCTGTTCTTGCACATGCCAGAACAGGTCTTGTGAACCAACCCCTAGACAGGACAACGGCTGTGCATCGTCTGCTGATGATGATCGATAGCCAGCCGTGTACAAATGGCCATCCAATTCCTCACCAAAATCTTCGGCAGTCGCAACGACCGTCTGCTCAAGCAGTACCGCAAGATCGTCGACCGCATCAATGTGCTGGAGCCCACACTGGAGGGTTTGAGTGACGAAGCCCTGCGGGATAAAACACGGGAGTTCCGAAATCGCCTGGCCGATGGAGCCACCCTGGATGCCCTGTTGCCCGAAGCTTTCGCTGTGGTTCGAGAAGCTTCCAAGCGCGTCATGAAGATGCGCCACTTTGACGTACAGCTGTTGGGCGGCATAGCCCTGCACAATGGCAAGATCGCAGAAATGCGGACCGGGGAAGGAAAGACGCTGACAGCCACACTGCCTGTCTATCTGAATGCCCTGACCGGCAAGGGCGTTCACGTGGTCACAGTCAACGACTATCTCGCCAATCGCGATGCGCAGTGGATGGGCCGCCTGTACAACTTCCTGGGTCTGACGGTGGGCATCAACCTGCCGCAGCTGCCGCGTGCCGAAAAGCAGGCTGCCTACAACGCCGACATCACTTACGGCACCAACAACGAGTACGGCTTTGACTACCTGCGTGACAACATGGTCTATGAGCCGCAGGAGCGTGTGCAGCGTCAGCTCAACTACGCCATCGTCGATGAAGTGGACTCGATCCTGATCGATGAAGCACGCACACCGCTGATCATCAGCGGCCAGGCTGAAGATCACACCGCCATGTACCTGGCCATGCGTCAGGTGGTGCCCCTGCTGGCGCAGCAGATCGGTGAGGCCGATCCGCGCACGGGCGAGGGCATCATCACCCCGGGCGACTTCACGCTCGATGAAAAATCGCGTCAGGTGTTCCTGACCGAGCAAGGCCACGAAAAAGCCGAAGAAGTGCTGGCCCGCATGGGCTTGATTCCGGAAGGCGCCAGCCTGTATGACCCGGCCAACATCACTCTGATGCACCACCTCAATGCGGCGCTGCGGGCTCAGCATCTCTATCACCGCGACCAGCACTATGTGGTGCAGAACGGCGAGATCGTGATCGTCGACGAATTCACTGGACGATTGATGGCAGGTCGCCGCTGGAGCGATGGCCTGCACCAGGCCGTCGAGGCCAAGGAAGGCGTGCAGATCCAGGCCGAGAACCAGACCCTGGCTTCGATCACCTTCCAGAACTATTTCCGCCTGTACGGCAAACTCGGCGGCATGACCGGTACAGCCGACACCGAGGCCTATGAATTTCAGGAAATCTACGGCCTGGAAACGGTGGTGATACCGCCCAACCGCAAGAGCCAGCGCGACGATCAGCTCGACCGCGTCTACAAGACTGCCCAGGAAAAATACACCGCCGCCATTGCCGACATCCGCGAGTGTCACGAGCGTGGCCAGCCCGTGTTGGTGGGCACCAGCTCGATCGAGAATTCCGAGCTGATCTCGCAGCTGCTGACGCAGGCCAAGCTGGAGCACCAGGTGCTCAATGCCAAGCAGCACGCCCGTGAGGCTGACATCGTGGCCCAGGCCGGTCGTTCCGGCATGATCACGATCGCCACCAACATGGCCGGTCGCGGCACCGACATCGTGCTCGGCGGCAACATCGAAAAGGAAGTGCAGGTCATTGAGGCCGACGAGTCGCTGTCCCCCGAGCAGCGTGAATCGCGCATTGCCGGGCTGCGCGAGGAGTGGAAAAAGACCCACGAGCAGGTCAAGGCCGCAGGCGGGCTGCGCATCATCGCCACCGAGCGCCACGAATCACGCCGCATCGACAACCAGCTGCGTGGCCGTTCAGGCCGCCAGGGCGATCCGGGCTCATCGCGCTTTTACCTGAGCCTGGACGATCCGATCATGCGCATCTTTGCGGGCGACCGTGTGCGTGCCATCATGGACCGCCTGAAGATGCCCGAGGGCGAGGCCATCGAGGCGGGCATCGTCACGCGCAGCATCGAAAGCGCCCAGCGCAAGGTCGAGGCCCGCAACTTCGACATTCGCAAGCAACTGCTCGAATACGACGACGTGTCCAACGACCAGCGCAAGGTGATCTACCAGCAGCGAAATGACATTCTGGACGCGCAGGACCTGGATGCCCAGATCGCGGGGCTGCGTGAGGGCTGTTTCACCGATCTGGTGCGCCAGTTCGTGCCATCCGAATCGGTCGAAGAGCAGTGGGACCTGGCGAGTCTGCAGGCCGTGCTCAAGAACGACTGGCAGATCGAGCTGGACCTGCAGGCCAAAGTGCAGGGCTCCAGCGCCATCACCGACGAAGACATTCTGGAGACGGTGGTCGAAGCCGCCCACGCGCACTTCCGCGCCAAGCTGGAGCAGGTCGGCGCCGAGAATTTTGTGCCCTTTGAGCGCATGGTGCTGCTGCAAAGCATTGACACTCACTGGCGCGAACACCTCTCGGCCCTTGACTACCTGCGCCAGGGCATCCACTTGCGTGGCTATGCGCAGAAGCAGCCCAAGCAGGAATACAAACGCGAAGCCTTCGAGTTGTTCGGTCAGCTGCTCGACTCGGTCAAGAACGAAGTCACGCGCGTACTGATGACGGTGCAGATCCAGAGTGGCGAGCAGGTGCAGGAAGCTGCGCACGCTATCGGGGAAAAAGCCGAACACATCGGCAATGTGACCTACAGCGCACCCGATGAAACGGGCGAGCAACACACCACCACGGCCGACGGCATCGACCTGGCCCAATTTGCCGGTGTGGGCCGCAACGACCCCTGCCCCTGCGGCTCGGGCAAGAAGTTCAAGCAGTGCCATGGCAAGCTGAGCTGATCGGCTATCGCTTCCTCCAGCGGGCTTCGGCTCGTTTTTCTTGAAACTGATCATCAAAACGGACGAGTCCCATGCCTGTGAACCTGCCTCCTCTTGATCCCGCCCAGTTGCACCCCGTTGCGGGCGTGCGTTGGGGCGTCACCGAAGCCGGTGTCCGCAAGGCCAACCGCAAGGACGTGAGCGCGATGCTGTTGGATGAAGGTGCCAGCGTGGCGGGCGTGTTCACCAAAAACCGCTTCTGCGCCGCGCCGGTACAGGTCTGTCGCGAACACCTGCAGACAGGGCAGGGCATCCGGGCCCTGGTGATCAACACCGGTAACGCCAACGCCGGTACCGGCGCGCCGGGCCTGGCCCATGCGCGTCAGACCTGCGAGGCCATGGCCGCACTGCTCAAGTGCCAGCCGAGTCAGATCCTCCCGTTTTCAACCGGTGTGATCATGGAGCCGCTGCCCGTCGACCGCATCGTGGCGGGCTTGCCTGCTGCCATTGCCGATGCTGCAGCCCAGAACTGGGCCAGGGCGGCCGAAGGCATCATGACCACCGACACCGTGCCCAAGGCGGCCAGCGCCCAGGTGCAGATTGGTGGCAAGACCGTGAACATTACCGGCATCAGCAAGGGCGCGGGCATGATCCGCCCGAACATGGCGACCATGCTGGGTTTTCTGGCCACCGACGCGGCCATAGCGCCCGACTTGCTGCCCGCGCTGGCACGCGATCTGGCCGACGGGTCCTTCAACCGCATCACCATCGATGGCGACACCTCGACCAACGACTCGTTTGTGGTGGTCGCTACGCACCAGGCTGGAAATGCGCCGATTACGTCGTTGACTTCTGCCGAAGGCCGGGCGCTCAAGGCCGCCATGCTGCAGGTGGCGCGCCAGCTGGCGCATGCCATCGTGCGCGACGGCGAGGGCGCGACCAAGTTCCTGACCATTCAGGTCGATGGCGGCAAGACGGCCGACGAATGCCGCCAGGTGGCGTATGCGATTGCGCACTCGCCGCTGGTCAAAACCGCCATGTACGCGAGCGATCCGAACCTGGGCCGCATCCTGGCGGCGGTGGGTTATGCCGGCATCGAAGATCTGGACCAGGGCCTGATCGAGCTGCACCTGGACGATGTGCATGTGGCTACAAAAGGCGGTCGCCACCCGGCCTACCGAGAAGAGGATGGCCAGCGCGTGATGAAGCGGGCCGAAATCACCGTGCGTGTGGGCCTGGGCCGGGGCACGGCCAGCGACACTGTCTGGACCTGCGACTTGAGCCACGATTACGTGTCCATCAACGCCGACTACAGAAGCTGAGCGCTCATGAACGAGAAGTTTGAACGCCTGATCGAGCGCGCCGAACAGTTGGTGGCGCGAATCGAGTCCGTACTGCCGCAGCCCTTGAGTGCCCCCGACTGGACGCAGGCCGTGGCCTGGCGTTACCGCAAGCGTGCCAGCGGGCACGGTGTGCTGGAGCCGGTGCGCCACATCGCCAGCATGTTGCTCGATGACCTCCAGGAAATCGATGACCAGAAAGAAAAGATGCAGCGCAACATCGAGCAGTTCGTGCAGGGCCGTCCGGCCAACAACGTCCTGCTGACCGGCGCGCGCGGCACCGGCAAGTCCTCGCTCATCAAGGCTTGCCTCAACCACTTTGCGCCGCGCGGCCTGCGCTTGATCGAGGTCGACAAGGAAGACCTGACCGATCTGCCCGACATCATTGACGTGGTCGCCGGTCGCGACGAGAAGTTCGTGGTCTATTGCGACGACCTGAGCTTTGAAGACGGTGAGCCGGGCTACAAGGCGCTCAAGTCGATTCTGGATGGCTCGGTGGCCGCGGCCACGCCCAATGTGCTGGTGTGTGCCACCAGCAACCGGCGCCACCTGCTGCCCGAGTACATGAGCGAGAACCTGACCTACAAGCACACGTCCGATGGCGAGGTGCACCCGGGTGAGGGCGTCGAGGAAAAAATCTCGCTGTCCGAGCGCTTTGGTCTGTGGATCAGCTTCTACCCCTTCTCGCAGGACGAGTACCTCACCATTGCCGGCCAGTGGCTGGGCGCCCTGGGTGCGACGCCTGCCCAGATCGAAGAGGCCCGCCCGGCCGCCCTGCTGTGGGCGCTGGAGCGCGGCTCGCGCAGCGGCCGCGTGGCCTACCAGTTTGCACGTGACTTCATGGGGCGGCTGGCCTGAGCATGGGCAACACGCTGGTCGCCGACGGCGAACGCGCCCGCGAGGGCGGCCAGGACCGCAAGGTCACTGATGTGGCGGTGGGCGTGCTGCTGCTGCCCAATGGCAGTTTCCTGTTGACCTCACGCCCGCAGGGCAAGGTCTACGCGGGCTACTGGGAATTCCCGGGCGGCAAGCTCGAAGCCGGTGAGACGGTGGAGCAGGCGCTGCGCCGCGAACTGCAGGAAGAGCTGGGCATCACCATCGGAGCCGCCGAGCTGTGGAAGACGCAGATGGTGGACTATCCGCACGCGCTGGTGCGGCTGCATTTCTGCAAGGTCCGGCAATGGGAGGGTGAGCTGCAGATGCGCGAAGCCCAGACGTTTGCCTGGCAACGGCTGCCGGTTGCAGTCAAGCCTGTGCTTCCAGGCACCGTGCCGGTGTTGACCTGGCTGGCCGAAGAGCGCGGATTTTCAGGCGAGACCCACGCCTGAGTCGTCCTTGCGTCTTGCGCTTCAATGCAGTCTGGGGTCGCCGAACTCCCCGTCGGTTGGCGTGTCTTCAGGCAGCCTGAAACTCTCGCTGGCCCAGGCGCCCAGATCCAGGCCTTTGCACTTGGCCGAGCAAAAAGGCCGATAAGGGTTGCGCTGGCTGAAAACGCACCACTGCTGGCAAGCCGGGCAACGCACCCGACGCTCGACAGGCGGTTGACTGCACTGCGGATCACTCATGCGCAGAGGGTCAGTTCAAACGGGACATCCTGCTGGGTAGCGATGTGTCGCCCGTCAGCTTGTTGTTGCATCAAGCGGATGACCACTACCAGGCGGTTACAGCTGATTTCAGGAGTCAGTCCCAAAGAGGAGTCGATGCGCAGTCGCAGCAGCTGGAAGCTGCGGCCTTGGGGCAGGTTCTGTTGCAGCTGGCCGTGCGTGGCCATGACTTTCTGGGTCATGCCCGACTCGCGCAGCATCTGCATCAACAAGGCAATCGCGCGGGCCAATGGGCCGTATGCCATGGTCCAGCGTCCCAGGTCGGCCTGGCGATTGCTAGGTGGCTTATGTTTCCAGGCGTGGTAGGCGGGAAGATCGAATTCACAGGTGCCCCCCGGAATCACGGTCCGGCTGCGGATGGTCGTGAGAAGCTCGTTGTCGTTGAGCTCGTGACCCAGACGGCCGGTTTGGGCGTTGAGCTGTTCAAAGTGCTCGTCCAGCCGACTGATGACCAGATCGAGGGTCTGCTCCGAAATCGCCGGGTTACCGCGGTAGCTGTTGTACTGCTGTTTGAGGCGCTCCAGGTCCTTGAGTACATCGGCCTTGAGTTCCGATCGTGCGGCCACTTCCATCACTTCAAACAAGGTAATCAGTGCGAAGTGGTGATCCAGAGCGTCCTGGCGGGCGATCAGCGTTGCCAGTCGGTCAAACAATTCCTGCAGCCGCAGATAAGTGCGGATGCGTTCGTTGAAGGGGTATTCGTACAGTAACACGCGGTGATTCTTCCAATTCTTCAATCATAGCCCGAAGTGCCGCGCGGCTTGCAGTACCTCGTGGCGCAAACCCTCAAGATCGAGTTTTTCGTTGAGGATGACCACGTCGGCACAGGCCAGGCGTTGCGCACGACTGGCTTGCTGCGCGATGATGCGCTCGACTTCTTCGGGTGGCAGACCACTGCGGTTCATCACCCGTTGGCGCTGGGTCGCCACTTCACAGTCCACCACCCAGACCCGGTCGACCTGGCTGCGCCAGCGAGCCCCCGACTCCACCAGCAAGGGAATGTCGAACACCAGGCAGCGAAGGCCGTCGACCAGAGCCGCTTGCGTTTGCTCTCGCGTGATGTCTGCCACCAGGGGATGGATGATGGCTTCCAGCTTCAGGCGCGCCTGTGGATCGCTGAAGACGCGGCTGCGCATGGCCTGACGGTCCATGGCGCCGTCTGCACTGATCATGTCTGCACCAAACTGCTTGCGAATGGCTTCAATGGCCCGACCACCCACAGCAGTCACGCTGCGCGAGATGGCATCGGCGTCGATCACGGCCGCCCCCAGGCAGGCCAGCATCCCGGCGACCGTGCTCTTGCCGCTGCCGATGCCACCGGTCAGACCGATTCGCCAGATGCGCGCAGGGTTCATTCCTTCACCATTTCAAGAAGACGGGTGTCCCGAAGAGCCAAAGCCAGACACCAGCCAGGGCCAGAAATGGCCCGAAGGGAATTTGCCGGTTTGCCGCCAGCTGTCCTCGCCCATGTTGCACCAGGGCAAACACAAGCCCTGAGACCGATGCGATCAAAAGCACCCCCAGCAAGTTCTGCCAGCCAAACCAGGCGCCCAGGGCGGCCAGCAGCTTGAAGTCTCCGTGGCCCATGCCTTCCTTGCCCGTCAGCAGCCGGTAGACCCAATACACCGCCCACAGTGTCAAGTAGCCAGCCACAGCGCCAGCCAGAGAGGTCGGCAGGTCGATGGCTGTCCAGCCCATGGCGCTGGCAATCAGGCCACCCCAGCTCATGGGTTGGGTCAGGGCATCGGGCAACCAGGTGGTCCGGGCATCGATCACGGCCAGCGCCAGTAGTCCTGCAGCAAACCCAGCCCAGGCCAGGGCCGCCGGCCATGTCGGGTAGGTCAGCCAGCACCAGATGAATGTGCCCGCGGTGAGCAGCTCGATCAAGGGGTATTGCCAGGAGATGGCGGCGTGGCAATGGCGGCAGCGTCCACGCAACAGCGCAAAGCCCAGCAGCGGCACGTTGTCATGCCAGGCGATCGGATGCCGGCAGGTCGGGCAGCGCGAGGCTGGCCAGGCCAGGTTCAGGACGTCGTTGCCCGGATCTGCAGGATTTTCAAAAGATTGCTCGATCATGACCGGCAGACGGTAGATCAGCACATTCAGGAAGCTGCCAATGGCCAGGCCCAGCAGCCCGGCCATCAGCAGGGCCAGAGATGCATCTGACATGTCAGAACACCTGACCCAGTCGGAAAATCGGAAGGTACATGGCCACTAGGATAACCCCGATCGCCCCACCCAGCACCACGATGATCAGCGGTTCCAGCAGGCTGGAGGCCGACTGCAGTCGCCTGTCGAGGTCTTCGCTCATGAGCTCGGCCGCATTGCCCAGCAGTACATCGAGTGTTCCGGAGTCTTCGCCGGTGGCGCACAGCTGCACCAGCATGTCCGGAAATCGGCCGGTGTGCGCCATGCCATCGCTCAGACGCCCTCCCTGTGCGATACGCCGCTGAAGATGTTCGTTGATCCGTTCGAACACCGCATGCCCACTGGCTCGACCGGCGACGGGCAGGGCTTCAGGCAGAGGAACGCCAGCGCCCAGCAGGGCGGCAAGCGTGTGTGCCCAGCGTGCCACAGCAGCATCACGCACCAGTGCGCCCGCACCCGGCCAGTCCAGCACGCGACGATGCCAGAACTTGCGCCAGGCGGGTTTGCGTGAGAGCCGGCGGACCCACCAGGCGGCCAGCAAGACCAGCGGCAAGCCCCAGATGGCCCCCTGACTCAAGATTTGGCTGAGTGCCAGCACCACGCGTGTACTCCAGGGCAATTCGGCACCGAAAGCCCTGAAAACATCTTCGAAGATTGGCACCACGTAAAGCAGAATCAGGGCCAGCACGGCCAGCGCGATCACCATCACGGCGGCGGGATACGTCAGTGCCGAGCGCAGTCTTGCCCGCAGTGCTTCGTTTTTCTCGAGGGTCCTGGCCAGGCGCTCCATCATCGCGTCCAGGATGCCGGCGTTTTCGCCGGCTTCGACCAGACTGACATGCAAAGGACCGAAAACCGCTGGATGTCTGCCCATGGCTTGTGAAAGAGACAGACCGCTCTCCACGTCCTGACGAAGCTGCTTCAACAAGTCCAGAAGTGTCGGATGCGTGGTGCTGCGTTCGAGCAGCGTGAGCGCCGGCACCAGGCTCAGACCCGTGCGCAACAGCACGGCCCATTGCCGGATCAGGGCCACCATGGTCCGAGGCTCGATGCGCTGAGGTGATGACCACCATTGACGCTGAAGTCGTTCCACGGCAATGCCCTGGCGTTGCAGCTGTGCCCATGCCATTGGCGCATTTGGCGCCTGCAGCAGTCCCTGTGCCGATCGTCCCAGGGCATCACGGCCATGCCACCGGAAGGTGGCTGCACGCTGCAGAAGCTTCATGTCTGCTCCCGGGTTGCAGCCAATACCTCGTCCAGCGAAGTGATCCCGGCGAGGACCTGGCGCAGCCCGGCTTCACGCAGGCTGCGCATGCCTTCGCGGGAGGCCAGTGCCTCCAGGGCCGGCGTGCCCGCCTCCTGCAGGATCAGCGATTGCATGGCGCTGCTGACCGGCATGACCTGGAAGATGCCGGAGCGACCCTTGAAGCCCTTGTGGCAATGCGGACAGCCGCGTGGCAGGTACACCCGGGCGGGGGAGTCTGGCAAGGATTTTTCGGGCAGTCCCGCCAGGTGCAGGGCTTCGGGTGAAAGCCAGGCAGGTTCACGGCAGTGCTCACACAGGCGGCGCACCAGCCGTTGGGCCGTGATCAGCGAAACGCTGGCGGCAACGTTGTAGCTGGCCACGCCCATGTTGCGCAGCCGTACCAGCGTGGCAGGCGCGTCGTTGGTGTGCAGGGTCGAGAGCACCAGGTGCCCCGTCTGTGCAGCCTGGATCGCGATCTGGGCGGTTTCCAGATCGCGGATTTCGCCCACCATCAGGATGTCCGGGTCCTGGCGCAGGAAAGCGCGCAGTGCCACGGCGAAAGTCAAACCTGGCTTGTCCTGCACATTCACCTGGTTGATGCCATCGATCTGTATCTCGCATGGGTCCTCAACGGTGGCGATGTTGACTTCCGCGGTGTTGAGCCGGTTGAGGCAGGCATAGAGGGATTGGGTTTTGCCCGAACCCGTGGGACCGGTGACCAGCACCATGCCGTGGGGTTTGTGGATGGCCTGCACCATTTGCTGCAGGTCATGCGCTTCATAGCCCAGGGCACCCAGATCGAGTTGCACCTGCCGGGCGTCCAGCACCCGCACCACCACCTTCTCGCCAAACAGCGTGGGCAATGTGCTGACGCGCAAGTCAAGTTCCTGGCCGTTCTGCAGGCGCAGCTTGACCCGGCCGTCCTGCGGCAAGCGCTTTTCGGCCACATCGAGCCGTGCCATCACCTTGAGGCGGGCCGCCAGACGGTCCCGAAAGCCTGCGGGTGCGACGGATACCTCGCGCAGCTCGCCATCGATGCGCATGCGTATCCGGTAGTGTGCTTCGTAGGGTTCGAAGTGCAGGTCAGATGCATGCAGTGCGACAGCCTGCTCCAGCAACTGCTGGACATAGACCACCACTGGTGCGTCATCAACCTGGCTGGCTCGTGCCAGCATTCCTCCCTGTGGTTCGGCCATGATGGCTCCTTTTGAATACCAAGGAGTTCATATCATGAAAGAGAAGGCTTGCTTTGTAAAGGCGCTTCAGCGAGAAGTGTGGGTCGTGGTTTGCAGTTTGGAAGTGTCCAGGCCCATGACCTGGAGACGGGTCAGCAATGCGGCATAGCGTGCCGGCTCGACTGCCGGCGTACGTGAGAGGATCCATAGGTATTCACGCTGCGGCTCACTGACGGCAGCGAGTTGATAAGCCTCGTCGATATCGATGACCCAGTAGTCACCCCAGACCATGGGCAAAAAGGACAGCCAGGCCGGGGCAAACCGCACCTTGAGTTTGGCCGATGTGTGCTCGCCCACTTGTTTGGCAAGGGCCTCGGCCTGTTGCATCTGGCCACTGTCGGTGCGGCAGCGGTTGACCACTTGCAGCTGCCCCTGAGCCAAGGCCCGGTACTCGGCCACAGTATCGGAAACGCATTGCTTCTGGAAGCGGTTAGGGTATTTGGCCACTTCGTACCATTGGCCGGTGTAGCGCGGTACATCGAGAGTGTCTATGGCCTGCAGGGCTGGGGCGGCCAGCGCCGAAAAAGCGGCGCTGGCCAAAGCCAGCGCGGTCATGATGGCTATCCGTGGATGCATGTTGACTCCTTTGAAGTTGGGGTGGACCACAGTCGCCGGTAGACCCCATCGGGGTCATGGTCCCTGGCTTGCTTGTCCGGATTGAAGCGGCGCTGGCCGCGCGGGTCGGTGCCGCGACCGCTGAGGTAGAGCCAGTTGCCCTGGTTGCTGCAGACGTCGAAGTCGATCAGTTGCGCTTCGAACCAGGCGGCGCCTGCACGCCAGTCACAACCCAGATCATGGATCAGGTAGCTGGCCACGTTCTGCCGCATGCGGTTGGACAGGTAGCCTGTGTGCGCCAGTTCGCGCATCCCGGCATCGATGAAGGCGTGGCCTGTGCGACCCTGACGCCAGGCTTCGAAAGCGGCCGGATCATGGCTCGGTAAAGCATGATGGGAGAGCCCTTCCGGGCAGTAAAGCTGTGCGCCATGCTTGAGGTGCAGCCATCGGAAATGGTCCCGCCAGAGCAGCTCGAACCAGAGCCAGTAGGTGCCCTCGTTGGCGCCATGTTCGGCTTCGAAGTCTTCGATCGCAGCCCACGCTTGACGCGCTGAGAGCGCGCCGGTCGCCAGCCACGGTGACCACTTGCTTGAGAAATCTGTTCCCACCAAACCGTTGCGCGTGGCTTTGTAGCTGTGGGGCAAGCCGCGAGCGCAATAGCTCTTCAGATGCGCCAATGCAACCCTTTCCCCGCCATGCAAGGCGGGCTGATCCATCCTGAAGGCAGCCTGTTCTGGAATGCCGGGAAGGTTGTCATTCAAGGGGGTGTGCTTCACCCGACCGATTTGCTCGATCGCTCGCTCCAGCAACTCAGAAGGTGGGGAAGGTGGCAGTCGATTGATCGCGGGCAGAGGCGCTGCAGCACGGACGCCTGTGGCGTCCATAGCTTGCCTGAAAGTCGTGAACTGATCCGGTATCTTTCGCGCATCAAATGGAAGTTGCTCAGGAGCCAGCAGCGTCGATTGCCAGATGGTTTGTACTTGCAGACCGGCTTGCCGAAGTGCCGTGATATCACGCATCTCGTACGGCGCCGGGATCTCTTCGCATACCAGGTGATGACACTGGAGCTGGCGAGCCAGTCGGGGCAAGACTTGCGGGGCAGGTCCGTGCAGGTGCATCAGAGGGCAGCCCAGCTTGACCAACTGCGTGCGCAGATCGCTCAGGGCCATGGCCTGCCAGATACGGCGGTTTTCACCTGTCCGGGCAAAACCCCATGAGGTCTGGGCGTTCTGGGACGGATCCTCCACGAAGACAGGAAGTAGCCAGCCACCGAACGCTTCGGCCTGCGCCATGGCCGCCCGCAAGGCCGGCTGGTCGTGCAAACGCAGATCGTTTCTGAACCAGAACAAGACGCCAGGGGAGCTGGTGTTTTCTGATAGCAGGGTTAATGTGCTGACGGTCATGCGGGGTGATGTTGTGAAATCTGGGTTTTGAAGGTGTTACGCGAGTGATCCAAAGGTACATGCATTTTCCGAGTCTTCCTGTATTCTGATTTGGCGATGGCAAGATCACCATCACCACGGGCGCTGCTACAGCACGTTTGACCAATGAGGATTGCTCTCCCGCGACTGGCATCCATTACCTCATGGACACGATTGCGCTGAGCAAGGTGGTGGGCAAAGCCATTGTGAAGGACGGCGGAGATTCGTGGTTCTTCCTGACGGCCGATTACGCTTTCGGTCACTCTCTGGAAAAAGACACCGGGGACGTTGCCAAGCAATCAGGCGGTACGGTGCGTGGTGCTGTGCGTCACCCGCTGGCCACCAACGATTTCTCATCCTTCCTGCTGCAGGCGCAGGCTTCGGGTGCCAAAGTGGTGGGTCTGGCCAATGCAGGGGGCGATACCGTCAACAGCATCAAGGCTGCGGCCGAATTCGGCCTGACGCGCAAGCAAAACCTGGCCGCCTTGCTGATGCTGTTGACAGACGTTCACGCTGTGGGTCTGGATGTGGCTCAAGGCCTGTACCTGTCAGAAGCCTGGTACTGGGACCTCAATAACGAGACGCGTCAATGGGCCTCTCGTTACGAGTCCCAGATGAAGCGCAAGCCCAACTCCAACCATGCCTCTGTTTATTCTGCCGTGATGCACTACCTCAAGGCTGTACAGGCTGCTGGTACCGATGACAGCGCCACTGTGATCAAGAAGATGCAGGACACCCCGATCAACGACATGTTTGCCAAGAACGGGAAACTGCGTCCTGATGGTCGCATGGTGCATGACATGTATCTCTTCCAGGTCAAAAAACCGTCCGAGTCCAAAGGACCCTGGGATTACTACCATCTCAAGGGCACGGTGAAGGGGGAAGAGGCCTTCCAGAACCTGGCAGATGGCAAGTGCGCTGCTGTGAAGAAACAAATCTTCTGGCACAAATGCAAAAGCCCGCGAGCGAAAGCTTGCGGGCTTTTTTTTGACTTCTTGGTCGGGGTGAGAGGATTCGAACCTCCGGCCTCTACGTCCCGAACGTGCCAGGCTATGAGCTAAGCTGTTGATTTTATTGGGCATTTCTCTATTGTAGTTTAGTTTGTAGTTTATTTAAGGCAGACTTCAAACCAAAGAAAAGACGCTGATTACGCTGCAAAAACGTGTCTGTCAGTGTGCCACAAAAGCCTCTACGTTCAGCGTCTATTTTTAGGACGCTGCTACGTCATTGAAGCACAGCAGATGGGCTCTATCGCCCACACAGCAGCCCTACAACACGTCGATTGCCTCAGCTGTGCTCGCCTCGTTAAAGGGCTCTTCAATCGACAGCTTGTAGGGTGGTTAGATTAAAAGTGGTGGGGGTTAGGTTCTGCGCCCCCTTCGAAAACTGCAGCAGAAATTTTTTGGGTGCTGCAACCATTTTCACTATGCCTCTCATCCCCACTCACCACTTTTTTGCAGCAGCTATGTTTCTCACCGAAAAACCTACTTTTTTGGCTGGTTTGAGCGGATTTGGTGGCATCGGTTGAGGCTGTGCCGACGCTGTGGGGGCTGTCTGTTGGGTAGGGGCTGTGGGCTTCTGCGCTGAGATGGGTTGTGTGGGCTGTGCTGCAAGCTGTTGGGGGTTGGCTGCACGTGTCTGCAACTGCTGAGCACCCACAGCCGTTTTCTGTTGCTGCGGTGGTGGGGGTGCTGCTTTTTTGGTTGGGGGTGGTGGGGGTAGGCGAACAGATGGCGATGCACCCTTCGACTTCCGCTTACCACCCTTCAACTTTGCAGCACGTTGCGCTGCTGCCTTACGTTCTGCTTCATCACGTGCTTGCTGATTGATGGCAGCCCACACGTTGTCATTGATGAGCTTCCATAGTGCCATCTGCTCTTCGGCACTTGCGATTTCCATTAGCCTCATCGTCATCTCCTTTTCTTATATTTATCGGAGACAGCGATGTATCACTCATTGCAGAAAGCGAATCACATTTTTCTGCATCTGCTGAAAGGCAGTGGCATTGAACTGAAGACGCATTGTTCCATTCACGTGAGTAGGGGTGTTTGGAATGTCAAATCCGTGCATTGAGTTCTCGTAAAAAATTAGCTCGTAGTTCGACTTGTCTAATCTGTCAGTCATACAGAGGGAGTGTGGGGTCCAGTAATCATTCAGCCCAAAGTGAACTTGAGTTCGAGTAGCTGTTTTTTCTGCGAGCCCACCAATAGCACAAAGTGGATAGACAGAGATGATGCGCTGCAGCTCGCTAATGTGATTGACTGCAACGCCCTTTGCCTTCAAATTATTTGTATCGGTGAATGAATTCGTAATGGCACCACCGAAGCTAAAGCCCATAGCTGACACAGCGCCCTTATGCCATTTCTGCGATTTCACCCATCCGATGATGTGATTGATGTCATCGGCAGCTTTGTCAATGCTGATGGGAGCATTCAAATCGCAGATGGTTGTGTATCCGCGTGGATTGATGTAGTCGATGAGGACAGCGTTGAATCCGTTTTCGTCAAGTATTCTCATCCAATGTTCGTGCGGACTTGTCCCACCACAACCGTGCACCAGAACCACTGATGGACGAGCTTGGTTGTCTCTCACTTGAAGTTTTGTGATGTTCGTATCGCCCGCACGATGAATTGCAGTTGCACACCCACTCAAAACGAAGGCTACCCATAGGCATATGAACAGACGCATATGTTTCTCCGACGAAGAACGTGCAGTCTATTCCAAACGAGGAGCGTCAGCCTTTCAATATTGAAATTACGTTGCCAACGCCGTATTGAGCCTCTAACAGCCATTTGGCTCTGTTGATGTCCTCAGCTTGCACTTGTGTTCGAACGAGGATGCTGCTGCCACCACTCATCCGAACACGAACGGTGGCAGCGTAGCTCTGCAGCTTCATTTCTTAAAGCCACTACGCAGCTTGTTGCTAACAGCGTCAATCTGTGCATCCAAGCTGCCTTCTTCGACTGCTTGCTTGACGATTTCCAACGTGGGCAGCAGCTCATTGACTGAAGACAGCTCGATGGCATTTTTTCCTTTGCTGACTTCGATAACTTTGGCACCGTAGCGGATTGAAAGGTTGAGCTTGCCATCTGCAGTCGCCCACCACCACTGCTTCACCTTCTTTGCAGTTTCGATGCTGCGACGTTCGCCCGATTCAGCATCCTTTACGGTTTTGAATTTGGTAGGGGCATACACACGCCCTTCGGCTTGTGCTCGTGCCAACTGCATTTGCTCGAACAGCTTTGCGCTCAGCTTGTTGCGGCGCTGTTGTGTGGGCGTTTGCGCTGTAGCTCGCTTAGCTACGACAAATTTCAGATTGGTAAGTGCGTTCATTCAATGCTCCAAAAAAGTTGTTGTTCATTGAATGTAGTTTCAGAGTGCGGCGATGGACAACCGAAAAAGGCTGCATCGTGTGGCTCTTTTCTCACACCGAGAATTCGTCTCCTTTTATTTGGTTTTGCTAAATAGCTATATGAAGCTAACAGCAGAAAAAATTCGAAATTTCCTCAATGGGCACAGCCAACACATCACGCATTGGGCTGTTGCTCACACACCTTTTCACACCTACAAGGCAACACCACAGCAACTCGAAAGAATGAAGCACGAGGCGCAGAATCAGTGTCGATTTTTTCGACGCTCATTCAGTCAGTTCCTCTACCAAGCAAAGGCACTACGCAAGCCCGAAATCTACAGCCCACTACTCATCACCACCATCGAAGGCGTTAAGGCATCTCCATTCACACAAGACACCATCCATTTCAATTTCGCAATAGGCAACGTCCCAAGCTGCATCAAAACTGACGAGCTACGTCAAGTGTTCGAGCATTGTTGGGTTGATAAGGCAAAGCTCAGTGGCAACAAGTTATGGCTGCAAGCTGCAGACTGCAGTCGTAACACGCATTGGCTCAACTACATCACCAAAGAGGCAGAGATAGGCAACATAGACACGTGGGATTTCCAAAACACGCAAATCCCACACGTCGCACTCGCAGCAGACTGAAGTTAGCTGTGCAGTTCCCACAAGCCCACGCAGATGATGGGTAGTGCTATCGCTTTGACTGAGATGGTAAAATTTAAAGCAACAGAGGGTGGGCTACAAATCTCCAAAGCAGCAAAAAGATTGCCCATTACTCAAAACTCGATGAAAAATTTAAATACACTTTAACATGAAATAATTTCAGTTAATAAAAAATTTCTCTCACAAACAACCTCTATAGATTGATAGTGAAATGTTAAAAAACAATAAATTACTTATTTTCGCGATATTGCTCGGCTCTATTGGTCTAATTGGTGCTTTGTTTTATAAATTTTCGTCTGATAAACCCCAGCAAGAAAACTTGCCGCAAGAAAGTCTGGCTGAGAAAAATTTGACGGAAAAAAGCTTGACGCCCGATGAATACTATAATGAATGCTATCCAAATCCAGCAATAAGTAAAGAACTTCCTTGTATCTCTAAAAAAGTGTCTTGGACTGGCTTGCTAATAAGTGTTAATGCTTCTGTCGGAGATGATGTTATAGCGACTGTGGAGATAGCCAAGAAAAATAAAGAAGATAATGTTGAGCAGTTTTACATCGGATCAAGAGAAATTGCAAAAAAAGCTTCTCCAGCCGATAGTGGAAAGATGATTAATTTTGATGGTGTACTCAAGAAATCCGGCTCAGCTCATTATTCGGTAGAGTCAATATCTAATTTTAAAATAGAAACAGATGATGAAAAATCTGAACGACTCAAAGCCGAAAAGCAAGCGTATGCAGCTGAGCGTGAAGCGATGAGAGAATTGGAAAACAGAAAGCGAGCTGATGCTGAACAATTGAGGGCAAAAGAGCAAAAAGAGAGGAATTCGTCCTTGGTTCAAATGAATACCGGTACTGAGTATGTATCCGGTTGGAATAAAATAGTTAAATATCTTTATATCCAATCCAAGGTTAATGATCTATGGATTGATGAAATCATTATCAATGACGGAGCTTGTTCTATTATGACCGAAGCAACGTCAGAGAGGGGGTGGCCCAAAAGTTTGAATCAAGGAAAGATTCTTCGTCTATTTATTGATCATTGCGGAAGTCTAAATAGTATAGTTATTTCAACCAATAAAGGCCGCGTTCTTTTGGCAGATCGATAGGATTTGACTTTGAGTTGAATTTTATAAAATAATTTTTGATAAAATTCTACTTTAAATAGCTGAGGCATATTTAATTAATGCATCTGGGCTAAAGTTCTAAAAAATTTAATCAACTGCGATGTGACCGTTTTCCAAAAGTGAAATTAATATTTTTTTCATTACCCTTTACTCATTGGGCTCACGGTAAATTGAAAATGTTACTTTCGCTTTGTCTAAAAACTTCGAACTGAGCAGCAACAGAGGATGGGTGGGTAAAAATCACCAGCCAGATGAAAAAATACCCTATACCTAAAAAAACTGCAGCGCAGAAATTTGAGGGCTGCAAACCCAATTCGGGCAGCAAGCACGCAGCAGCACGCAGACGCAGCAAAACACGCTACAGCACGCTTTTGAGGGCGTGTGCAGCGTTGGGTAGCGAGTAGGGTGCTAAATAGCTTGTAGGGCTTGTTTTGCTCAGTGGCGCTGCTGCCACTCGAAACTACATAAAAGTAGGATTTTCTGTAGTTCTTGCATAACACGTTGAAATCATTGAGGTTTTTGCACGTGCCTTTTTCGGTTGTTCTTTGAAAACAAAGAAAACAAACTGCAGCTCTGTATTTATTTGATTTGGAGCAACAGATGGGAAAAGCAAAAACACTCAGCAGCACAGAACTTCGTCGTGTGCTCGACTACATCGCTACACGCAAACATGCAGCACGCAATAGGGCGATGCTGCTGCTCACCTATTGGGGTGGGATGCGAGTAGGGGAAGTTGCAGCACTACGCTACTGCGATGTGCTCAGCAGCGATGGCAGCGTACGAGACGAAATTCAGCTTTCAGCAGAGCAGACGAAGGGTAAGCACAGCAGAACGGTGTTTGTCAGCACAAAGCTACGCAAAGAGCTTGCAGCCTACATCACAGCTCATCCGATGAAGGACAGCGAGCATGCATTGTTTTACACGCAGAAGAACCCCAAACGCGGCTTCACAGCCAACACGCTCACACAATACTTTCTGCACCTCTATCGCAACGTGGGCATTGATGGCGCAAGCAGCCACAGCGGACGACGCAGCTTTGCCACCGTGCTCAGTTCGAAAGGCATTGGCATACGTGTGCTGATGCGAGCAATGGGACACAGAAACATCAGCACCACGATCGGCTATGTGGATGCGTCAGACGATATGCTGCGCAAGGCAGTTGATTTGGTCTGATCAGTCAGAGATATTGCTGAAGACTAAACCACTATAAGAGTTATTCAGTTCAGAGTTGGACATATTGACTTTGAAGTGGAGCCCACGTGTCTTCAGTCTCAGTCCAAACCAACAGCAATAGACTTCGACAACGTGCCATCCTTTACGTGGAAATGGAAAGTCATTTTTGTCGCCGAGCAGAAATGTGCCAGTGATGGTTGCGCCTCTGTACATAGCGTCTTTTACAACGATCACACGAGCATTACGTACATGCTGAGATGCAGAGGGCTTTGCTCGCTTTGAGGTGCTTGGTGCATCGCCGTGCTCGTTCCAAACTTCTGCTGACATATAGAAGTTCATCTCTCCTCCTTTACAGCGTCCTAAAAATCGACGCTCATTGCTCGCTGTTGGGAAACTGCCCTTTGGATGTGTTGGCAATGATGGCACGTGCTTGTTTCACGTAGCGACTAACCGTCATAGTCATTGTGGCGTGTTTTTTACGGGTGTCATAGTGGTTGTCCCATTTGTGCGGCATAGCGTTTGGGACTAGCTTGAGACTTTCGCCGATAGCCCACAACGGCTGTCGTCGCTCTTTGGGTAGGGCATCGTTGGCAACGACAGCGTCATAGACAGCCAGCATCACCTTTAGGCTGTGCTGTGTGAAGTTGCGGTGCAGTGGGTAGCGTGCTGTACTTGAAGCGGTTTGGAGCGACTTTCGCCCACGCTTGCCTTTGTGTTCTGTATGCAGCAAGTCAGCGAACTTCTTCTGCAGATGTCTTCGCCCCAAATCCATATTGACTGCGACGTATAGGACGTTGCAGCCCCAACGTCTGCTCATCTCAGCTGCAGCGTCGATTTTTTGGACGCTCAGCTCTAACGGCTCTTCAGCGAACAAGTAGTCCCCTTTGTTGTTTGGCGCCCCCCACCAACTGCGAAAGTCATCTGAGCGCACATCGCCAAAGTCTGCATACAGAGCAGCAAGCTCGCCTATCCCCCCACGCTCACAGCACGCTATGTAGTCAGCATTGCGTCGCAGATATGCCCACCACCAATAGTAAGGACTGCGCTGCTGCAGATGTATGGGGGATGGCTTGTGCTTCGTCCCAATCAGCGGATGGATGGCTAAGAATTTTTTACGCACCCAAAGATGATATCAGCTAATTTGCAGCGAATAGATTTCCGCCTAAATTTTAAGCAAAAAGGCGCATACTAACACTTGTGCTGAGCGATACGGGATTGTTCGGCACATTAACTAAATGGAGATTTTATGAAGTTTGATATCTATTTTTCAACTGTTTATGAGTTTCAGTATAAAAAAACAATTTCCGCCAAATCAGAGAGTGATGCTGAAATGAAGGCTCACAAAATGCTTCAAAAATTGACAGTAAATGAGGTTGAGTCTTGGGATTGTGGAGAGGATGAGCCTTGCTGTCGAGGTGTTAAGTTTGATTGGGTTAGTGAGGCTGATTAAGTATTGGTATGGAAACTATCAATTTATCTAAAGGAAAATGACATGGCTAAAACTAGTAAAGCTCAAGCTGCTGCAATGGCTACTGCAATCTCTGCAAACGTTAAAGCTGTAATCGATGAGGCAAATAAGCTGTCTGTGCAGCGTGAAACTTTCGAAAAGGAAGAGCTCGCACGCAGCAATAAGGCGCTGTATGCAATTCTATCGAAGGTATATGCACTATTTAATAAGGCTGTCAACGATGGCTGTATTAAAGAAACTGCAAAGGAAATGCGTTCGCTGCTAAAAGAGCGCGGTGTAAAAGTGCAAAGCAATACGCCAGCCCTTACTTGTTTCGTTCGCTTTGTGTTTAACAGCGACAGAAAGCGTGCATATAACTATGCAAGCACGCTTATGGCAGCTGTAGATGCAGAAATTAAGCCCGAAAACCTCGCTTTATTTATTGAAGGCAGCAATGGGGTGGAGGAGTGCAAAAAAGTATACAAGATGAAGGATGAAACAAAGCAGCGAGTTGAAGCTGTAGCTGCAGCAAGCGTCGATGTAATGGACATTCTAAAAACTATGCCGTCTGTAGCCAATATTACATTGCCGAATGCAAGCGTCGATTTGAGCGACGGTGTGGAGTTCGCGTTCATCGTTGCTCGCAGCGTTGGCAATGGCAACTTCGAACTGCTTCGAGCTGTGCCTAAATCGACAAAGGCTATGCAGACTGCTGCTGTTAAAGAGCTTGCAAAAAATCTAATTGAAATTTCAGCTAAAGCAAAGGCTGATGCAAAGGAGCAGAAAGTCAAGACGACTACTGAAAAAGCAGTGAAATCAATTTCTCCGAAGGCAGTTGCAAAGATGACGCTGAAGGAATTGGAAGCAGCGTGAGCTCTAAGTGGGGTGCAGTATTGCGCTCCACTTTTCATATTAAATTATTAAGGAGATTGTTATGGGTAAGATTGTTGATACGGAAAAGAAATACCGTCCTCGTTCGCTTGTTGATTTTGTATTTCCAAATAAGCACGTCGAAGAAGTTGCAAAGGCATATGGAACTGGTGAAATTACTCGTCCGCTGATTTTGAGTGGAACGAATGGGACTGGTAAAAGTCTATTGTCGGAACTAATACCGCAGCAGATTGAGGGATTTGAACCGCAAATCAATCGAGTTCGTTCGTGTGATTTGAATAGCAGCAAAGAAATCTACAGCCAATTTACACGCAACAAGCAATTCGATAAATTTTTTAAGCCTAATAATCAACGCTTCAGCTACAACATCATTGAAGAGGTCAATTTTGATACGAAAGCGAGGGACGCATTTCGAGTTGTGCTCGATGAGTATAGAGGGGTAGATATGACGATTATGACTACCAATGAGATAGGGAAGATTGATATTGGGGTTCGAAGTCGCTGCGAAACTTTACACGTGCCACCTTGTGAGCCTCACGTGTTTCTCCCTCGTGCTAAAGCCATTATCGATGCTGAAGGCTTCAGTATCGAAGACGACGCACTAATGGCTGCGTTAGATGCTGTGTATGATGCTAAAGCAGATAATCGTCGCTATTATCAGAAAATAGATGAAATACTGCGTAAGGCACATTCGGCAGAGGTAATTCAATAGAGGTTTAAAAAGCCCGCAAAAGCGGGCTTAATATTATATATTTAATTGGATATAATTGATCTTCATGTATTTTCTGCGGGAAGACGACAAAGGTGGGCCAAAATTATCTCGCCAGTTGAATTGCGCATAACTGGTTTCCACTCATTCTGTCTGCCAATTTTAACTCTTGCATTCGCACAGTCGGCGGTCCAGTCAACTATGTCGCTTCCAATTTGATAGATAAATGCCTCCCTATATTCTGTCTGGAGATTTTCTGTGACATGAGTTCTAGTGTGTCGCTGCATAACTATGGCAAAGTTAGTGTCTGCGATAATATGATCCTTCCTCTTGATCTGATCATCTTGATATCTAATAAAATCAATTTTTACATTCCTAATGGACTCTTGTGATGCCGTGTTTTGGTTGGGCACAGATTGTTGTGGCGAAGATTTATCATTCAACTCGGAACGGTTATTATCAGGCCGGCCATCATTATTTTGCGAATTGGTGGACGTGGATGCGGCCGTACTGGATTCATTGGATTTTACTTCTTTAGCTAGATTGATTTTTTGATCTTCTTTTTTCGTATTTTTGTAATATTCATAGCTTCCGAATGCAATTACTACGGCGATTACTATAATAATACTTACAATCTTTTCAATTCCACTTTTCTCATTCCATTGATCGATACTGTCTTGTCTATCTTTTTTGATGCGATCCATAATGCCCATTATAAATTCTCCTTTGTGATGAATTGATGTTGTGATTAATTTCAGAGTTTTGATAAATTACATTTATCGTAATTATTTAACAACGCTTTTTCTACGACTTTGCAGCATCCCAATGTTCATCTCACCCTCTAAGTGCGATGCATAGAAACGCTCAATCATTTCTGTTGATGTGCGTGCGTTGCGTGCGAGTGTCAGCAAGTCCAAACCCTCGCCATACAGCAGTCGATACATTATGCAAGTGTGCCGAAGGCTGTAAAGGCTGCGCTCTTCCCCACGTGCCCCCTTTGCAAGCCCACAATGCGCCAGCACGACGCTGAACTGACGCTGTAGTTGTGTGAGCGCAGCACCCCTACGCTTTTCAATCTGTTCCTTTGTGTCTGCTGCCGTCTTACGTCCGAACGAGGGCAGAAACACGTAGTCCTCTGCTGTTGCTCTGTTCTTTCGCTTGTCGTCGCTCCAATGCAGCGCCTTCTGCCGACGGTAGTAATGCACAGCAGACGCCATCGAAACAATCGGCTTGTCGTGCTTCTTGCTCGTTGGCAGCGACATACGCAGATAGGTATGTGCGCCCTCAATCACCTCTATGTGCTTGTGCTGCATCCATTTGATGTCTGTAGGACGGATGAAGCTGTTCGTCATAAAGACGATGAGGTTCCTCAAGTCTTCTGTCATCTCCACACGCCGTAGCAGCTGACTTGTCTCAACCTTCTGCTGCAGAGCTTTCTGTGCTGCAGCGCGTGGCTTGTAGGTTGAGGGCTGTCGTTTGGCTGTGAAGATTTCTTCTTTGCCGTTGTCATCGACGAACTTGCGTATCTCCCACGTCTCGCCTCTAAGCTTGCGTGCTGCGCTATAGAGCTTCTTGTATTCGTTGAGGTTGAACCATCCACGTGGTGCATCCACCTTTTTGACTTTGGGGAACTGCGGCACAGCTTCGATGTAGCCCCTACGCTGTGCATAGCCCAACGTCTTGCGGACAAGCCCCAAGTAGTTGCTGATGGTGGGTGCTGTGAGCTTGTCGGCACTGAGCTTGTTGATGAACTTCTCAATCGCGAAGTAGTCGATGCTCTTCAAATCGTATGAACTGAAGAAGGGCAGCACTTCCTTCTGCAGTCGATACCTATCGTTCTGCTGCATCATTGCGCTCATCTCGCCACGTTGCACCTTTGCGTCTTGCTGTTCGAGCAGCGCATCTGCACACAGCTCGAAGTCAGCACGGCTGTTTAGCACGAGCCCTTGCCGTTGCTTGAAGTTGACTTCGTCGTAGAAGTCTTTGGCGAATGCGATGGCTTGTCGCTTGTCCGTTTCCTTCGTGCTGCGACGAAGAATCTTTCCATCGGCGTAGTAGCGCACCCACCAAAAGGGCGACGCTGCAAGCTGATAGATGACGAGCTTCTTCGGATAGTTGGGAACGTGCGTGAGATTGATGGCAGAAGTGCGATGCCTCGTCGCTCCACCGTCGATTTGCACGACGCTGAGGACTGTTTTCTTTGCTGCTGCACGTGCCATCTATGCAGTCCCCAAAAGAAAAAACACGCTGCAGATACCCTCTGCAGCGTGTTTTCGTGAAACCAAAGTTTTCAATATGTTGAAATCAAGCATATGTAGTTTAGTCTAAACTAAACTACAAGACTGAGCAACCGATTTGCTAAGTGCTTGATTTCATTGAAGAAATTGGTCGGGGTGAGAGGATTCGAACCTCCGGCCTCTACGTCCCGAACGTAGCGCTCTACCAGGCTAAGCTACACCCCGATGTTCAATTTGCAATTGTAGCAAACCAGTCTTGAGGTTTGCGGTCTCACTGTTTGTTGTGAGTACAAGTTGGAGCCAATTTGCCTGGCGCCAGGTGTGACATCCACTTAGGCTCTGCGGTTGAGCAGTTGTGAAGCCAGATTCAACATGGCTTGCTTGAAGGGACTGTCAGGCAGCTGTTCCGCCGCACGGATGGCCCGGTGCGCCTCTCCCGCAGCCGCCTTTCGCGTTGCTTCAAGGGCGCCTGTTTCGCGGACAATTTTGACGATTTCGGACAACTGCGCAACACTGCCGGTCTCAATCGCTGAACGCACCACTTGGGCCTGCTCGGTGTTGCCATTCTGCATGGCGAGGATGAGGGGCAGCGTGGCTTTGCCTTCGCGCAGATCATCGCCCAGGTTTTTGCCCATTTCCGTCATGTTGCCATCGTAGTCCAGCACATCATCGATCACCTGGAAGGCGGTCCCCAGAGACTGACCGTAGCTCGCGCATGCGTCTTCGATGTGTTGGGGCTGGCCTGCCAGAATGGCGCCAATGCGCGCGCTGGCCTCAAACAACTTGGCAGTCTTCGATCGGATGACACGCAAGTAGCCTTCTTCATTGAGCGAGGCATCGTGCATGTTCATCAACTGAAGCACCTCACCCTCGGCGATGACGTTGGTGGCATCGGCGAGGATTTCCATGATGCGCATGCTGCCTGCATCCACCATCATCTGGAAGGCCCGCGAATAAAGAAAGTCTCCGACCAGCACACTGGCGGGGTTGCCGAAGCTTTCGTTGGCGGTAGCCCGTCCTCTGCGCAAGGTGGACTCGTCCACCACATCGTCATGCAAGAGGGTGGCGGTATGAATGAACTCGACAACGGCAGCCAGGTTGTGGCGTTGAGGCCCCTGGTAACCCAATGCCCCGCAGGTCAGCAGCAAAAGAACAGGACGCAGGCGTTTGCCGCCGGCAGAAATGATGTAGCGGGCAACCTCGCCCACCAGGGGAACTCCGGAGTCCAGCCTGTTGGCAATGACCTTGTCCACTTCGGCCATGTCTGCCGAGACCAGATTCAGGACCGAGGCTATGCTGTTTTCTGCGGGTGACAACTTGAGGAATCCGGTAAGCGCCCAGCAAACGGGCGAACGCCTGAATTATAGGAGGCGCAAGTCGTGGATCCGGGAGGGGGTGACTTGGGCGACTGTCCGTGCTAGAATTAAAGGCTCTGCGGGATTTCCCCGTGGAAATGTATCGAACGAGGTCAAACATGTACGCGGTCATAAAAACCGGTGGCAAGCAGTATCGCGTTGCTTCCGGCGAAAAAATTAAAGTAGAACAGATTGCTGCGGACGTTGGCCAGGAAATCGTGATCGACCAGGTTCTGGCCGTCGGCAACGGCGCTGAAATCAAGGTGGGCACGCCCCTGGTGTCCGGCGCAACTGTGAAAGCCACTGTGGTGGCGCATGGCAAGCACGACAAAGTGCGCATTTTCAAGATGCGTCGTCGCAAGCATTACCAGAAGCGTCAAGGTCATCGTCAGCAATACACCGAACTGCAAATCGGTGCGATCGCTGCCTAAGGAGAACAGGTCATGGCACAGAAAAAAGGCGGCGGCTCTACGCGAAACGGGCGTGATTCCAAGCCCAAGATGCTCGGTGTGAAGGCCTTCGGTGGTCAGCTGATCAGCGCCGGTTCCATCATCGTGCGCCAGCGCGGCACCAAGTTCCATGCGGGCACGAACGTCGGCGTGGGCAAAGACCACACCCTGTTTGCCCTGGTGGATGGCCATGTGTCATTTGCTACCAAAGGCGAGCTCAACAAGCACACCGTGAACGTGACCCCGGCCGTTTAAGCCAGGCTCCGTTTTCAGCGAAGCAGCCCCGCCCGTCGGGGCTTTTCGCTTTCTGATGCCCCTGTAGAAGTGGCGAGCTGCCGCCATAATCTGCATCAAGGTGCGCGCCCAGATCGCCTCACCTAGCAAAAGCCCAAACAATCATGAAGTTCGTTGACGAAGCCTATATAGATATCGCCGCGGGTGACGGCGGGAACGGCTGCGTCTCGTTCCGTCATGAGAAGTACAAGGAGTTCGGTGGTCCGGATGGGGGAGATGGTGGCCGTGGCGGTCATGTCTTCGCTGTGGCCGATCCCAGCCTCAACACGCTGGTCGACTATCGCTATTCGCGCCGCCACGAAGCCAAGCGCGGCCAGCACGGCATGGGCTCGGACATGTTTGGCGCTGCGGGTGATGACATCACGCTGAAGATGCCTGTGGGCACCATCATCTGCGATGCCGAAACTGGCGAGGTGCTCTACGAGTTGCTGCAGCCCGGCGAGAAGCTGATGATCGCCAAGGGTGGCGAGGGCGGTTTCGGCAACCTCCGCTTCAAGAGCGCCATCAACCGTGCCCCGCGCCAGAAAACCCCCGGCCATCCCGGCGAACGCAAAAGCCTCAAGCTTGAATTGAAGGTACTGGCCGATGTGGGCCTGCTGGGCATGCCCAACGCGGGCAAGTCCACCTTCATCGCGGCGGTGTCCAATGCACGCCCCAAGATCGCCGATTACCCTTTCACGACCCTGCACCCTAACCTGGGTGTGGTGCGCGTTGGCCCCGAGCAGAGCTTTGTGGTGGCGGACGTGCCTGGGCTGATCGAGGGCGCCTCCGAAGGTGCGGGCCTGGGCCACCAGTTCCTGCGTCACCTGCAGCGCACGCGTCTGCTCCTGCACATCGTCGATATCGCCCCGTTCGATGAGGGGGTGGACCCGGTAGCGCAAGCCAAGGCCATTGCAGCTGAGCTCAAGAAATACGACCCTGCGTTGTATGCCAAGCCCCGCTGGCTGGTGCTCAACAAGCTGGACATGGTGCCCGCTGACCAGCGTGAAGCACGGGTCAAGGATTTCGTCAAACGGATGCGCTACAAGGGCCCGGTTTACGAAATCTCGGCTCTGACGCGTGAAGGTTGCGAATCACTGATCCGCGACATTTACAAACATATCCATGCCCGGCATGTCGAAGAGCAGGGGGCGATCGAAATCGATCCTCGTTTCGCAGAGCCCCAGTAAACGAGCCTGTGTCCAGTGAGGCCTGGCCTCGCCATCGAAGTTCCACGAAAAGATGACCACACCGATTTCTGAAGTACTGTGCGATGCCCGTCGTATCGTTGTGAAGGTGGGCTCCAGCCTGGTGACCAACGAAGGCCGTGGGCTCGATGAAGAGGCGATTGGGGAATGGTGCCGCCAGATGGCCCAGCTGGCGCAGGCTGGCAAGGAAGTCATCATGGTTTCCAGTGGGGCGATCGCCGAGGGCATGAAACGTCTGGGCTGGACGAGCCGCCCCAGCGAAGTGCCGGCCTTGCAGGCTGCGGCAGCCGTTGGCCAGATGGGCCTGGCGCAGATGTACGAAACCCAGCTGCGTGCCCATGGCATGGGGAGTGCGCAGGTTCTGCTGACCCATGCCGACCTGGCTGACCGCGAACGTTATCTCAACGCCCGTTCCACATTACTGACCTTGCTGCAGCACCGCGTGCTGCCCGTGATCAACGAAAACGACACGGTGGTCAATGACGAGATCAAGTTCGGCGACAACGACACCCTGGGTGCGCTGGTGGCCAATCTGGTCGAAGCCGATCTGCTGGTGATTCTCACCGACCAGAAAGGCCTGTACACCGCTGACCCGCGCAAGGACCCGATGGCCACCTTTGTGCACGAGGCGAGGGCGGGCGATCCTGCACTCGAAGCCATGGCCGGTGGGGCAGGCTCATCGATTGGCAAAGGCGGCATGCTGACCAAAATTCTTGCTGCCAAACGGGCTGCGGGCTCCGGCGCCTCCACCATCATTGCCTGGGGTCGGACTCCGGATGCACTGCTGCGTGTTGCAAGCGGCGAGAACATTGGTACCCTGCTGGTGGCTCAGACCGCCAAGCAGCAGGCCCGAAAACAATGGATGGCCGACCACCTGCAGCTGCGTGGCTCGGTGACGGTCGATGCCGGCGCTGCCCACAAGCTCTGTACCGAAGGTAAAAGTCTGCTGCCGATCGGCATGACGGGCGTCGAAGGAGATTTTTCCCGTGGTGATGTGATCGCCATTCGCGATGTTCAGGGCCAGGAAATCGCGCGCGGGCTGGCCAACTACGCTGCTGCCGAAGCACGATTGCTGTGCCGTAAACCATCACATGAATTCGAAGCCCTGTTGGGCTACACCGCTGAACCTGAAATGGTCCACCGGGACAATCTGATCCTCAGCCGCTGAAGGGCTTCACAAAAAGCATTCAACCCGCACTGCTCCTGTGCAGCGCGGGTTTTTTGCGATGATTTCAGCCTTGGGGATCAGGATCAAAACTGGCACCTGGTGGCAATTCCAGGTGTGGGGGCTGGGCCAGGGGCAGCTGCTGCTCAGGGGGCAGGCGGTTGTTGCGAGGCGGACCTCCGCGGAGATAGCGGTTGTGCCGCTCATGACGCGGCAAAAACCGGACCAGCTCGGTCAGGGCCATCTCGTAGACACCACGCTTGAACTCGATCACCAGATCCAGCGGGACCCAGTAGTCATTCCAGCGCCATGCATCGAACTCCGGATGGTCGGTGGCGCGCAGGTTCAGATGGTGGTCGCCGACCACCATCTGCAGCAGGTACCAGATCTGTTTCTGGCCTTTGTAGAAGCCGCGGGCATCGCGGCGGATATAGCGGTCCGGCACCTCGTAGCGCAACCAGTCGCGGGTTCGGGCCACGATGCGCACATGCTCCGGCAGGAGCCCCACTTCTTCATGCAGTTCACGGAACATGGCCTGCTCGGGACTCTCGCCCCGGTCAATGCCGCCTTGCGGAAACTGCCAGCTGTGGGTGCGGATGCGCTTGCCCCAGAACACCTGGTTTTTCTGGTTGAGCAGAATGATGCCGACGT
>JACCDV010283837.1_pt1 | contig 33044 bp, 26 predicted proteins | sample 7446131 | NCBI WGS metagenome assembly JACCDV01 (sample SAMN15323448, study PRJNA562643) | freshwater metagenome | isolation source: river surface water | place: USA:Blue River Watershed | collected 2017-08-17 | reverse complement strand
TCTACCGATGGAATGATAGCCGGACGGAATGGAGCCGATGGCTTCACCTTCACATCTGGATTTCCATTCACGATCACTTCACCCAAATAGCGTAAAGCTTTCGTCGAACGATCGCGCGTCGGCTTGATGTTAAATAACTCCGGATGATTCGCAATAAATGGAACCGTACATTTACCCTCTTGAAAAACGGGATGGGTAATCACATTGCGCAAGAATGGAATGTTTGTCTTTACCCCACGAATACGGAACTCCGACAAAGCTCGATTCAAACGCTCCGATGCACCGCGAAGTGTACGACCTTTGGCAGATACCTTCACCAACATCGAATCGAAATACGGAGAAATCTTTACCCCTGGATAAGAAGAACCCTCATCCAAACGAATACCAAAACCTGCCGCATTACGGTAAGCAATAATCGTTCCAAAATCCGGCTTAAATCCATTGGATGGATCCTCCGTGGTAATCCGACACTGAATCGCAAAACCTTTCAACGGGATATCCTCCTGGTTTTGAATAAAGATTCCAGGATCCGACAACTTATAATTTTGGGCCACTAAAATCTGCGTACGCACGATATCAATTCCCGTAACTTCTTCCGTTATCGTGTGCTCTACCTGAATACGTGGATTTACCTCAATGAAGTAAATATTTTCGTCCTTGTCGACCAAGAACTCCACCGTCCCCGCATTGTAATAATTTACTGCCTTACCAATCGATAAAGCATAAGCATATAATTTTTGCTTGGTTTCTTCTTTTAGACCAAAAGAGGGCGCCACCTCAACAACCTTTTGAAAACGGCGTTGAACGGAACAATCCCTTTCGTATAAATGCACCAAATTACCATGTTGGTCACCTAATAACTGAACCTCAATGTGTTTCGGGTCATCAATGAATTTCTCGATAAAGAGCGTATCATCCCCAAACGCATTTTTCGCCTCATTCTTGGCTTCTGAATGCGCTTTTTCCAATTCCTCTTCCGTCCGTACGACACGCATTCCACGTCCTCCACCGCCGGCAGCCGCTTTTACCATGACAGGGAATGTGATGCGACGAGCTTCCGACAAAGCATTTTCAAAAATCGACATATCGCCTTTTGAATCCTGAATCATCGGAACATTCGCTTTCAAGGCAGCAACTTTCGCAGCAACCTTATCGCCCAAGGCATCCATAGCCTCCGGAGATGGTCCCACGAATACGATGCCTTCTTCCCGACAACGTCGAGCCAAACCTACATTTTCGGATAAGAAACCATAACCTGGATGGATAGCCTCAATCTTCTTAGACTTACACAAAGCGATAAGTCCTTCGATATCCAAATAGGGTTTCAAAGGCTCATTGTCTTTTCCGATCTGATAAGCTTCATCCGCTTTATATCGGTGTAAGGAGTAGCGATCCTCAAAAGTATAAACGGCTACTGTTCTGATACCAAGTTCAGAAGCGGCACGCATGATACGGATGGCAATTTCACCGCGGTTCGCGATGAGAAGACTCGAGATTTTCTTAACGTATGATTTTGGCATGCGAATAATTTTAGTGCATCATAACAAAAATGATAAATTAATTGGTATTAACGTGTGTTAACAGCTATTTTATTTGGCAAAACTTGAAAATTTACAATTATTATTGGGTTCGTTACCAAAATCACTTCGGTTAAAAAAATATCGTACACCTTCCTGTGAAATTTCTTAACTTGCAATCCCAAATTTTACCCATTTTATATGAGCGGATCGAAACCATTTATTGGCATTACCCTTGGAGACTACAACGGCATTGGGCCGGAAGTAATTTTAAAAGCCTTGGGCAGCCAGCGCATCTTAAAATGGTGTACGCCAGTCATCTATGGTTCTCAACAGGTCATTCAGTTTTACCGCAAGCAATTGGAATTGCAAGAGTGGTCGGTGAAAACAATTGCCAAAATCGAAGACGCAACCGAAGGACATACTTCCCTTATATCCTGCTGGGACGACACAAACACCATCATAGAACCTGGTAAAATAACCCCTGAAGCAGGGAAAGCCGCTTTTGCTTGCTTGGATCGGGCGGCACAGGATTTAGACAAGGGTCTATTAGCCGCGCTTGTTACTGCGCCCATCAATAAGCACAATATACAATCCGAGGAATTCAAATTCCCGGGACATACCGAATATTTAACGGAACGTTTTGAGGCCAAAAATTCACTCATGATGATGGTCAGCGAAGGCTTCCGCATGGGCGTAGCAACCGGTCATTTACCTTTGCAAGAGGTGAGCAAAGCCCTTACGAAAGAACTGATTAAGAATAAGATCGATGTTTTCTTACAGAGTTTGAAGGAAGATTTTGCCATCGAGAAACCAAAACTTGCTGTTTTGGGACTCAACCCACATGCGGGTGAGGCGGGGTTGTTGGGACAGGAGGAATTGGAAATCATCCAACCGGTCATTGAGGAATACCGTAAAAAAGGCGTTTTGGTTTTCGGCCCCTATCCCGCTGATGGATTCTTCGGCAAGGCACAATTCAAAGAGTTTGACGGCGTTTTGGGCATGTACCATGACCAAGGATTGATTCCATTCAAATACATCGCCTTCGAAACGGGGGTAAATTTCACGGCTGGACTTCCGATCATTCGGACTTCACCGGACCATGGAACAGCCTATGATATCGCAGGTAAAAATGTAGCAGACCCAAGTTCATTCTTGCACGCCTTCTTCTTAGCGATCGATTTGGTCAAAAACCGCATGCACGTTTAATCCATGGCGAAAAAAGTCCTGATCATTGATGAAGTTCATCCGTCGCTAGCCAAGGAATTACGTTCCCTCGGTTTTGAGGTTGATGAGCAATCGGCGATCCATCCAAAGGATGTTTCGTTGACCCACTATCAAGGATTGGTTCTTCGTTCCAAAATGCCGCTAGGTGCTAAGGAATTAGCAAACACGAATTTAGAGTTTATTGCACGAGCAGGTGCGGGTCTCGATTTAATCGACTTAGAATTTTGCAAAGCAAATCAAATTGCCGTATTCAGTGCCAATGAAGGCAATCGTGATGCGGTGGCGGAACATGTGATTGGGCAATTAATCACAATTGCCAGAAAGATCAATACAGCAGACGTGGAGGTCCGTGCAGGGATTTGGAATCGAGAGGGAAATCGGGGTTGGGAATTACAAGGAAAGACAGTAGGGATCATTGGCTATGGAAACATGGGTCAAAGTCTTGCCAAGAAATTGCAAGGTTTCGACATGAATATCCTAGCATACGATAAATACGCGCCTTGTACGAGTAGCATGGAACGCATTTTTCAAGAGGCCGATATTTTAAGTTTGCATATCCCCTTGACCGACGAGACAAAAGAGCTAGTCAACGAACGTTTTTTGGCCCAATTCGCCAAATCCATCGTTTTGATTAATTCGTCACGTGGTTCGATTTGTTCTTTGGATGCATTAGCCAAAGGATTATCCACAGGAAAATTAAGAGGTCTGGCTTTGGATGTACTGCCCAATGAAAAATTAAGCACTTGGTCGGACGTCGAGAAAAAACTTTTCGACCAAATCGCCTCTCACCCTTCTACCCTATTCAGCCCCCATGTGGCGGGTTGGACGACCGAGAGTTATTGGAAAATCAATGATGCACTTATTGATAAAATTAAAGCCCATTATCAGCTATGAATTACCCAGAAAACATCGCTGAAAAACTAGGCTTCCATCAGATTAAGGAGCATATTCAGGAGGCTTGCTTAAGCCCGATGGGCGCGGAATATGCCGCCAAAATGAAATTCTCGACACGTTTCCCAGTGGTCAAGCAATGGGTGGAACAGGTACATGAGATGAAACAAATCATGGCGGAGCATGGTGGGGAATGGCCCCAACAAGATTATTTTGATCTCCGTCCTTGGTTTGCGCCCTTAACATTAGATGGGCATTATTTAGCCCCGGAAGAATGGCGCGATTGGCATCGTGGACTAAATATTTTGTATCAGGTGATTCGCTTCTTTGCGGGAATCGATGCGGAAAAATACCCCGAGATCAGTAAGATTACACAGGCTTATATCAAGAAGGAGGAGGAACAAGGATTCAATTTCCGACAAATCATCCCGATAATCCAGGAATTGGACCGCGTATTTGACATCAATGGTCAAATCAAAGAAACGGCCTCGGCGGCTTTGGGCGACTTGCGTCGGAAGCGATTTGCCGAGGAGCAAAACCTGCGTAAAAAGTTAGATTCCTATATCCAGCAAGCCTACAAGGAAGGTTGGGTGAGCAAAGATTTTTCTTTGACGCTACGTAATGGACGGATGGTCATTCCGTTAGCAGCTGAGCATAAACGCAAAATTAAGGGATTCGTGCAAGACGAGTCGGACACAGGAAAAACGGTGTATTTAGAACCCGCGGATGCGCTCGTTTTAAACAACGAAATCAAATCCCTGGAATCGGCGGAACGCCGCGAAATCATTCAGATTTTATCTCGATTGTCCGACCGGGTGCGGCCGATGGTACCCATGTTGACCGCCTGGTATCAATGGCTCGGAATCATCGACTTTGTTCGCGCGAAGGCCGTTTGGGCGATCGAGCATGATGCTATTTTACCGCATGTAAAATCCACGCCTTGGGTGGAATGGAAAGGCGCGCGCCATCCCATTTTGGAAGAATCATTGGCCAAGATTGGTAAAAAAATCAAGGCCCTGGACATCAAATTGGATGATCAAAAACGCATCATGGTCGTGTCTGGACCGAATGCAGGAGGTAAATCTGTGACGCTTTCGACCATCGGATTATTGCAGTATTTATTCCAGTCGGGCTGTTTAGTACCCGTCACCGAGGGATCTAACATGGGCTTTTTCGATCAGATCTTCTTGGATATGGGTGATGAGCAAAACTTGGAAAACGAATTGAGTACCTATTCCTCTCACCTGAGTAATATGCGGCATTTTTTGGCGCACGCGCAAGACAAAACCTTATTACTCGTGGATGAATTTGGTACCGGAACGGAGCCGTCCTTGGGTGGAGCGATTGCGGAATCCATTTTGGAAAAATTAGCGGATAAAGGAGCCTACGGTGCCATCAATACGCACTTTGGAAATTTAAAGAGTTTGGCGGATCGCAAGCAAGGATTGTTTAATGCGGCGATGCGCTACGATACGACGCATTTAGAGCCCCAGTTTATTTTGGATATGGGTAAACCGGGAAGTTCCTTTGCATTCGAGATTGCCCAAAAAATTGGTTTACCGAATCAAATCATCGAGAATGCGCGGAAAAAACTGGGGAAGAATCAGGTGGACTTCGACAAATTGTTAATGGAAACGGAAACGGAGAAGCAGATTTGGGAGGCCAAAAACACAAGCTTGGCACTTCAATTAGCTCAAGCAGAAAGTATTAAGGAACAGTATTCGAGTCTAAAAAACCATTTGGAAGAGGAGCAGAAACGCTTGCTAAACCTTGCCAAAGCGGAAGCCAAGCAATTAGTCAAAGAAGCCAATCAAAAAATCGAACAAACGATTCGGGAGATTAAAGAGAAGTCGGCCGAAAAGGAAGTCACCAAAGAAATCCGTAAAGGTTTAAACGAATTCACCGAAAAGAAATTACAGGTTCAAGCACCCAAAGCCGCTGAAAAACCTCAAAAAACAACGATTCAAGGGCCCATCAGCGTGGGTTCATGGGTGAGCATCAAGCAAGCTGATGGCGAGGGTGCCATTGGTGAAGTCATGGAATTAAAGGGTAAAGACGCGGTGGTTGCCTTGGGCGGAATCCGCACCACAATTAAACTAAATCGTTTGGAGCAAGTTAAAGCCCCCAAAGCAGAAAAGACAACCCGAACGGCCATGCGTGGTATCGATATCAATGACCGAATGGCACATTTTGCCCTGACCCTGGATGTACGAGGCAAACGCGGTGAGGAAGTTTACGTCATTCTAGATCAATACATGAACGATGCGTTATTATTGGGTGTTCCCGAAGTGCGAATATTGCATGGTAAAGGGGATGGCATTTTGCGGAATTTGGTGAAAGAACAATTAAAGCGTTACCGTGAAATCAAGTCGGTGCAGGATGAACATGCCGACCGTGGGGGTGCGGGTATTTCCATCGTAACATTCAAATAATGAGGTACTTATTCGTTCTTTGTTGCTTTCTACTGAGCGGTTGTATGATTGATTACAACATGGGCTTGGCGAAAATCAAAGAAGGGAAATTCGATGAGGCGACGGAACTATTAACGCTGGCGCATGCCAAATACCCAAAAAATCCACAGATACTTTTTTCGAGAGGGCTTAGTCGGGGCTTCCAAGAAAACTACACGGGTGCCGTGGCGGATTTGACAAGAGCGATTCGTTTGGAAAACGATCATGCTGATTACTATTTCTACCGCGCCTATTTTAAATCTAAACTAGGCAATGAAAAAGGGGCTATTGCCGATTATTCGAAATCGATCGAGATTTACCCTTATTATCCGGAGAGTTATTTTAACCGCGGAGTGAAGTTGATGAGCACCGGAAACATCACCGATGCCTGCTATGATTTTCAATATGCGGCAGATTTGGGAGATACCTTATCTCTGAGCTATTTAAATATTTATTGCCGGAGCTTAAAGCGCCCGCAATAGGTTATGAAAAGGCAAAAAAATTACGGAACTTTGAAAGATAGGCGTCAAGTCTAAAACGAAAAATTTTTACATACTGCCTGAAGGCAAGCGCTAACGGGATTAATTTTAACAACATGTCGATTGCAAAAACAGGCGATAAAGTAGCCGTACATTACACAGGAAAACACGACGATGGTTCAATCTTCGATTCATCGGTAGGACGTACGCCATTGGAATTCCAATTAGGATCCGGAATGGTGATTAAGGGATTTGATGATGGCGTAACCGGAATGACGATTGGTGAGAAGAAAACCATTGTAATTCCAGCGGCAGAGGCCTATGGCGAGCATTCCCCTGAAAACACGGTAACGATTGAACGTGCACAGATTCCTCCACATATTGAATTGGAATTAGGCGCTTCGTTGAGCATGCACCAAGACGGGGGTCATGTGGTTGAAGTAGTAATTACAGATTTGACGGAAACGCATGTAACCTTGGATGCGAATCATCCATTGGCGGGTCGTGATTTAACTTTTGAATTGGAATTGGTAAGTATTCAATAGGTATTTATGAAAATTGATTTGCGCTCCTTCGTCCCACATGGACTGGTGATTATCGGATTTATTGTCATTTCCTTCATTTATTGCGGCCCGGTGTTGCAAGGAAAGGTTTTGATTCAACATGATATTATGCAGGCTCAGGCGGCGGCGCAGGAGAGCATTCAATTTAAGAAAGCGTCGGGAACGGATGCTTGGTGGACCAACTCGATGTTTGGGGGTATGCCTACCTATCAAATTTCCGGATCCTACCCTTACAGTATCTCGAGTCATATTGGGAGTTTCATTACGAATCTATTTCCTACGCCGGTTAATTTAATCCTTCTTCAGCTCCTTGGAATGTATTTATTCCTGTGGGCGATGGGCGCCTCACCCCTCTTGGGTTTTGCGGGTGCGGTGTTTTATGCTTTCGCGACCTATAATTTGGTGATTATTCCGGCAGGACATACATCGAAAGTGTTGGCCTTGGCATACGCACCGATGGTATTAGCGGGTATCCGTATGTGCTGGGGCATTCGGAAATGGCTTGGGGCCGCAGTATTTGCTGTGGCAATGGCCTTGGAATTATATGCCAACCACGTTCAAATAACTTATTATTTATTTTTCATCATCGGAGCCTATAAGCTCTACATGCTCATCCATTGTTATCGAAACAAAACCTTGCTGGATTGGTATAGCCGCGGATTACTACTGGGACTCGGTTTAATTCTTGCCATCGGAACACACGGCATGCGTCTTTGGAATAATTACGATTATGCCAAAGAGACAACCCGTGGAAAATCAGAATTAGCTGCCAATGCCAAACGAGGCGATGGTTTAGACAGCGGTTACGCATTCGATTGGTCCTATGGGATCTCGGAGACAGGAACCTTATTGATTCCAAATTTCAAAGGAGGAGCATCCCAAGGCGATTTAGGGGGAACGAAATCACATACCTACAAGACGATGGTGGATGCCGGATTCTCGGAGGACCAGGTGTTGGGCTTTGTAGAGAAAGGGCCGACCTATTGGGGTGAGCAGTCGTATACAGCGGGACCAGCCTATGCAGGAGCACTAATTATATTCCTATTCTTATTTGGGACATTTTACGTGAAATCAGGCGAAAAATGGTGGATTCTAGGCATCACGTTGTTATTCCTAACGATGGCTTGGGGCAAGAATTTTCCATTGAATTTCGTTTGGTTTGACTACATCCCTATGTTCAATAAATTCCGTGCGATTACGATGGTGTTATCCTTTGTACAATTTGGCATGGTGAGTTTGGGCTTGATGGCACTAATTCAGTTGGCGAAACAAAAGCCGAGTTTAGCTGAAATAAAGAAGCCCTTGTTATACGCATTGGGATTAAGTGGTGGCTTGTGTTTGGTCTTTGGTTTAGTGCCTGATTTGTTCTTTGATTTCAAGGGGGCACAGGATGGCGCGGCGATATTACAAGACCCGATGATGAATACTGCCATCTGGAGCAGCATACGTTTGGACCGGATTGAATTATTCCAATCCGATGCCTTCCGTAGTTTAATTATCATTTTGATCGGAGCTGCCTTGGTCTATAGCGCGAGCTTGGCGAAGGTTAAGAAATCCGTTTGGGTGATTGGCATTGTTTTGTTGGGAATTTTTGATTTGACACCCGTAGCCAAGCGTTACTTTGGCAAGGAAGCATTTGTCTCAAAGAGCACCTTGGATGAGCAGATTCAGCCGACGGCGGTGGACCAACAAATCTTAGCGGATCATGGTACTTTCCGCGTATTAAACTCGACAGTATCATTTATGAATGATGCGACAACCTCGTATTATCATCAGTCGTTAGGAGGTTACCATGCGGCCAAGTTGCGTCGTTACCAAGAATTAGTTGAGAAGTACTTTGCGGGTAATCCGGGACAGATGAATGTATTGAACATGTTGAACACCAAATACATTATCGTGGCGGATTCGGCGGGCCAAGCGGCCGTTCAAACGAATCCGGCGGCCTTAGGTAATGCTTGGTTTGTGAGTTCTGTACAATGGGCAAAAAATGCGGATGAGGCGTTGAATGGCATCGAGAAGATTGATCCAGCGAAGCAGGTTATTTTGGAAGAGCAAGATCGATCGATTGTTGGGAATTTAAGCTTGGATTCTTCCGCTACGGCAAGTATTCAATTACAGCAATACGAACCGAATCATTTGACTTATCAATCAAACGCCGACAAGAATGGATTCGCTGTCTTTTCAGAAATCTATTACCGAGGAAACAAGGACTGGAAGGCCTACATGGATGGCAAAGAAGTCAATCATACACGTGCCAATTATGTGTTGCGGGGACTAGCGATACCAGCAGGAAAACATACGGTAGAATTTAAATTTGAACCCTATTCGGTTGAAATGGGTCAAAAGGTCGATGGAATCGCATCGATTGGATTAATCGCATTTATCGCTTTGGCCATTGGTCTGACGATTAAACAAACAAAAAAAGAGGCATGATTTATTCAATGACCGGTTTTGGGAAATCCCAAAAAGAGGCGCAAGAATTACAAATACGTGTGGAAGTCAAGACATTGAATTCCAAGTTTACGGATATATTTTGTCGGCTCCCCAAATCCATTTCCGCACGCGAAATTGAGATTCGTAATTACTTAACCCAACAACTCGAGCGGGGGAAGATTGAATTGAGCGTTCAAATTCAAAAGAATCACGATGGTGGCGAGCAGAGCATTTTACCACAAGGACAAATCGCACTCTACTTTGCCGAATTAAAGCGAGTTGCTGCCGATTTAGGCGTAACAAACGTAGATGAAGGCGCCTTGTATTTACAGGCCTTAAATGTGCCGGCAAGTATTTCACAGGATACGAAAGAGGAATCCGAAGAAGAAATCGAAGCGTTATGGCAAGTGATTTATGATGCAATCCAGGAAGCGGTAAAAGAGTGTAAGGAATTTAGGGCACGTGAGGGTAAGATCGTGGAGGATAAATTCCGGGAATACATTGCATCGATTAAATCAGGTCTAGATCAGGTAACTGAGCAGGATTTGGTGCGTATGCCGGGTATTCGCGAACGGATGAAAAAATCGTTGTTGGAATTAGGTTTAAATGAAGACTTCGACCAAAATCGCTTTGAGCAAGAGGTGGTTTATTACATTGAGAAATTCGACATTTCCGAGGAAAAAGTACGCCTCGGAACACATTTAGGCTATTTCATCGATATTCTCGAGGAAGGAAATGGTAAGAAGTTGAACTTCATGGCCCAAGAAATCGGTCGGGAAATCAATACCATCGGCTCCAAAGCCAATGACTCACAAATCCAACGCCTTGTCGTGAACATGAAGGACGAGTTGGAGAAGATTAAGGAACAGACGGCGAATGTTCTCTGATGGAGGTAAGAGGTTAGAGGTAAGAGGTAAGAGGTAAGAATGATTGTAGAGACGCGATACTTCGCGTCTTTTTTTTATAAAATAATCGGAATTATCAGTGATTTAGGTCGATTTTGCTATTTCTAGACGCGAAGTATCTCGTCTCTAAATACCATTTAAAAGCGCAATCCCCACACAACCCAAAGCCAATCCCAGCCATTGGCGTTTGGTCAGTTGCTCTTTGAAAATCAAATAGGCACTTATCGCGCTCAAAAGTATGACACTGAGATTATACATGGTCAATACAACGGCCACATTATTTTGGAAGGCATCTAAGGCCTTCAATAGGAAGTAAAAGGAAAAGAAATTAGGTAAACCTAACGGAATCGCAGCAAGCACCGAATTCCGATTCCAATTCAAATTACCCTTCATCGAGTTCCAAATCAAAACAATCACCGCGCCGGCCATGGAACCGATCAACAACATCATGATAAATGGCAAAGTCCCACCCACTTGCATAGTCAAATAGCTATTTAAATAGCCAAATAAGGTATTCGTTAATCCATAGGCGACAAATACGGCGATCAACAAGGAGACCACAGGTTTGAATCCGGATTCCAAATTCACTTTGGGACTGCAGAAATAAATTGCTGCGAACGAAAAAGCAAGTCCAGCTGCGATGGGAATGGTAATATCACCTCCCGTTTTTAAAATAAATAAGTTGATGAGCACTGGGATCACCAAGGAAATATTATTCGCCAAAGATGTAGGCGCCATACCATTTCGCTGCGTTGAGAAGCCCGATAATAAGAACGTAATGACAAAGCCGACACCCATAACCATCAATAAGGCGGTATCCATCGTGGAAGGCCATTGAAATGGGATAGCGGACGGTTGGTGAAAATAAGCCGTAAAAAAACAAACAGGGTAATTTAATAGAATCGCAATTCGCGTATCGACTTGAAAACGCGCATGTGCACGAAAATTAACCAAGAGTAAAACGGAGAAAATAACGGACAAAACTAAATACAACATCTTAAGCTTTTTTAACGAGATCTTCTAATATACCCACCCATTCAGGCGAATTGTTCAGACTTTCTACTAATTGCCAATGTTCACCACCGGCTTCTTCAAATAATTCCTTGTACTCCTCTCCTACCTCGATCGTGGTTTCTAAACAATCTGCCACAAAAGCGGGCGAGAAAGCCAAGATTTTCTTCTTGCCTTCAGCCACTAATTTCTTGATGGTATCATCCGTATAGGGTTGTAACCAAGGGTCGCGACCTAGGCGGCTTTGGAAGGCCGTTCCATAAGTACCAGGCTTCAAGCCCATTTCAGCGGCAATCCGACGCGTAGTTTCGTGGCATTGCGCCCGATAACAACCGTGATTTTTCTCGGTAATTGTGTCGCAACAAGTACCGAAAACACAGGTATTTTTGGTATAATCCCCTTTGCGAATATGACGCTCTGGAACACCATGGTAAGAGAATAAATAATAATCAAAATCGACATCTTTTTGGTAGTTCGCCGCTTTGGAGGCAAAATACTTCGCAAAATCTGGATGATCATAGAAATAACTCACCATGGAAAGTGCAGGCATGACCTGCCAATCCTTCATCAATTCCATTACACGCTCATACACGGAGCCTGTCGTAGCGGAAGCATACTGTGGAAAGAAAGGGATCACAATGAGTTTCTTGAGATTCTTGGATTGCATGTCGGCCAGGGCAGTCTTCATGTCCGGCGACTGATAGCGCATCGCCAAGCGAACATAATAAGCATCGCCTAATTGAGTCTGCAAATCTCTTGCTACATCCTCCCCATAAAACTTGAGGGGCGAGCCACGCTCCTCCCACAATTCTTGGTAGATTTTGGCGGATTGTGGGGCCCGGAAAGGGGCTATAATGCCGTTAACAAGGATGCTACGAATGATGTAGGGGATATCAATGACCCGACCATCCATTAAAAATTCACGCAGGTATTTACGAACTGCAGGGGTCTTCGGATTATCCGGCGTACCCAAATTCACTAACAAAACTCCAATCATAACACAAATTTGGTCTAATTAATTAGAAGACCCAACCCTCTGGCGTAATTTTTGTCCGTGTTGGCCCCTCTACACAAGGTGCCAAATCTTGACAACCTACGGATCCCGGAGGACATGCATAAGTTTCGCCAGGTATTGGGAATGTGATCGGTGAGTAACCCGCTGGAATATCTTTCCGACGATCGATATTAAAGATTTTTTTACGCACCGAAAACACGTTAAATATACCTAACACGCGTTCATTGGGATTTGTTATGGATTTTATGTTTAAACTGAAACGAGTTTCTGCAGGCACATCAAACAAAGAACCCGTAGATTGTTGGGATGAAATCAATGATTGATAGAAATTATATACCGTTTTCGTAATGGAACGTTGCTCCAATCGGAAATAATAAGCCCCATAACCATCAAAAGGGAGACGAGCAACTTGTCGGCCCACCACCCGTTGCCCATTCGTCAACACATCTGAAAATACGTTTAAGTCATTATTGGTAATGATATCCCAACAATTTCCATTGCATCGGTAGTTTAAGATATTATTGTTAGGAAAACGAGGCATGACGCAATCCAATGTCTTTACGAAGTCAAATCGTCCACCATCCGTACAAGTAGCACAAAATTGCACGTTTTCATAGTGTTTCCAATTCCACATGTAATAATCTCCTTCACTTGCCATATCCTTGAAATCCAGGTAAACGGTAAATCCAGCACGGCGAGGATCTACTTTGGCATATTGCTCAAAAGCTTCAAAGCGCACGATTGAATTTTCAATTTCAGGCACGGCACGCATCGTCTCCACCGAGCTCTCATACTGCTGACCAGCCAAGGTCTTGATAAACAATTTGTAACTGCCGCCAACTTTACCAGCAAAACCCTTGTCGGCCGGCAAATAGGTACCTAAAGGCTTAGCAACTTCCTTGAAATACGTTTTTTGGCCTTGTGCATCCATGATATACACCTCGGCCTTCGTTATCGGTTGAGGCAAGGTTGACATAATCCGATTGGCAGAACTCGACAAACGAATTTTACATAATTCAGGATCATCAGCAATATCCGCTTCTATGGTTACAAAAGATGTAGCATCTTTCTGCACAAAATTATCTATGGGCTGAACGCAAGAAAAAAGTGACAGAACAAAAAGGTATATGATTAGTCTAGAAAAAGGCATTCTTATAAAAATTTAAAATTGTAGGTCATCGAGATAAATGGAGAAGCAAATACGCTCAACTCATAGGCTTTTAAGCCATTTTTGGTCGACTTAAAGAAAACCGAGTAAGGATTTTGGCGGCCGTATAAGTTATATACCGTAAAGACCCAACTTCCCTCCCAGCGCTTATGCTTCATCGAAGGATTATTCACTGTCCAAGAAAAATCTAACCGATGATAATCCCTGACGCGATCATTATTGCGTTCTGCAAAAACAGCATATTTCTTACCCGCGATTTCATAACTACCCGATGGAGATGAAAAAGGTCGTCCGGTATTATATACAAACGTGAAGGAGAAACTATGGTGCGTTGAGGGCTGAATATTCCACATCGCATTAAATGAATGTGGTTTGTCATAATTCGTCGCAAACCAGTTCCCGTTATTAATCGCCTGAATTTCAGGGAAATCACCAATCATCTGATTGAAAGCACGCGCATAGGTATAAGAAATCCAACCCGAGTTTTCCCCCTTCTTTTTTTGCAACATCAATTCAAATCCATACGCCTTTGATTTACCCGTAATCAATTGGGTTTCAATATTGGGATTCAATTGCAAATTAGCTCCCGAGACAAAATCCAAGGTATTCCGAACATTCCGGTAATACGATTCCAAGGAAATCTCAAAAACGTTTTCATTAAAGGTCTTGAAGAAACCTAAAGAAGCAAAATCACTTTGCTGAGGTTTAATAAATGAATCCGCAGTCTTCCAACGGGAGGTTGGCAAAGGAGTCGTATTGTTCGAAAGCAATTGGAAGAACTGTTGTTGGCGGTTATACCCAAATTTCAAGGTCGTATTCTCTGCCAATGAGTATTTCAAAGTTAAACGAGGCTCAAATCCCCCATAACTCGCCATCACCTCTCCATCCGCATATTCCTTTTTACGAACAATCGAATTCAGCGACGGCATTAAGCCAGGAGCGTATTCATTCACGGTTCCCGCTCCAATCCGCCAATAATTCGCATATCGAATACCCGCTTGAATGGTCAGTTTTTCATTCATTTTCCACTCATCGTCCAAATAGATGGCCGACTCGATGGATTGCTCTGTAGCTAATTTCACGGTTGCCACACGGGAAGAAATCCCATCGTTTAAAACGCCTGGGTTGATATCATAGCGAGTTAGGGTCGCACCAAAATTAAATTTATGCTTCTCTACAGGTTGGTAATCAAAACTGATCGTTCCATTTCGATATAAAATGGAGGAGTTTAAATTGATGGTATTCACCGAGTCAGGCGCATAAGTCTTGGTCGAGTAATAGGATAAGGCACCGGCCACGAGCATGCTTAATTTCGGCGAAAAATAATGATTCCAATGCACTGAACCATTCTTATGACCATAATCAAAAGAAGTTTGTTTGGCTACAACGTTTTCAATACTAAAGAGTGAGTCTACTCGATAAAAATCATTACTCACATAGGCCGACAAAGAAATCGTATTTTTTTGATTTGGTCGATAGTAAACTTTGGTGGCGATATCGGTAAAATTCGCGCGAATGTTTTTCAAATTTGGGGGTGCTACAGCTTTGAATAAAAAGTCATTCGCAGATAAACGCGCTGCCACTAAAACAGATAATTTCTCTTTGATAACCGGAATTTCAGCCATAACACGGTTGGAAACCAAACCAATTCCTCCCTGCATTTTAAACTTCTCCGTACTGGGCTCAATCATCTTGATATCCATCACCGAAGCCGTTCTACCCCCAAAACGTGAGGGAATACCTCCCTTATACAATTCCAAATCACGAATCGCATCGGAAGCAAATACCGAGAACAAACCAAACATGTGCGTCGGATTGAAAATCGGCGTATCATCAATGTAAATCAAATTTTGATCCACATTGGAACCACGGATATTCAAGCCATTCGCACCTTCACCCACGGATGAAACACCGGGCAAGGTCTGTAAACTACGAATCACATCAACCTCCCCCATCATCGTAGGAAGCTTTTTGATTCCTTTTAAACTTAAAACGGTAACGCCCAATGAAGGCGTTTGAATGTCCTTCTTATCCGCCGATGCAGATACAATTACTTCCTCCAACTGCTTGGTTACATTGTTAAGTTCCACATTGATCTCCAGATTACTCTGCATGTAGACCTTGGTACGGTAGGGATTATATCCCACCGAGGAAACTTTCAACACATATTCGCCATAGGGAAGTGACAACTTATATAAACCATTCGCATCAGTCACGGCGCCCGACTTCTTAAAATCGACAGAAATGGTAGCACCTACGATCACCTCACCGGACTGGGCATCAATCACCTTACCACTTAAAACGGGTAACTGGTGCTCTTGGGAAAAGGTACTAAAGGAGATAAACAGGGAGAGACAAAGCCCCCATCGCGTAAGGTTTTTAATCATAGTTAATTCGTCAACAATAAACAGATGTCAATGATACAAAGAATATCAGACTTTTCTCACCCGAGTAGCGACCAAAGGGCGGATATTGCGACGAAAAGAAGTGTGAAGGGAATCAGCACTTTCCAACAAAGGTACATGAATTGGTCAACGCGGACTCTGGGGAGGGTCCAGCGCACCCACATCTGCAAAGCAATTAACAGATAAGTTTTTACCATAATCCAGCCAAACCCCCATAAGGTAGCTGCTAAAGTTCCCGTCGTCCCATTGGTCCAATCGGCTAAACGAAGACTTGCGATATTCGGTAAGGGGGAATACCAAGCACCCCAAAATAGGATTACGCCCAACAAGCTAACAAGGAGCATCATGCCATATTCCGACAAAAACAATAGTGCCCATCGCATACCCGCGTATTCCGTATGAAAACCACCCACTAATTCCGATTCCGCTTCGGGAATATCAAAAGGGGCACGATTGGCCTCGGCTAAAGAGGCAATAAAATAAATGATAAATAGGAAAAAGAATAAAGGCATCCGCACAATATTCCAAGTCAATATGCCACCAATTTCCTGCACTTCAATCCCCAGAGACTTAATTCCAAATAAGTATTGTACCTCAGTCGAGAAAATGCCTTGTTGGACCGCAATATCCTGTAAATTCAAACTCCCTGAAATGATCACCACACATAGAATGCTCAAACCAAGGGGAATCTCAAACGATACTAACTGAGCAGCCGAGCGAATCGCTCCCAGGAGTGCATATTTATTGTTGGAGGTCCATCCGGCCAACAGAATACCGAGTGTATCCAAGGAGACGATACCCATTAAAAGCATAATACCCATCTCGGTCTGAGAGCCTTGCAACCAGGTTCCTGAACTTAAGGGCACGACTGAAAAAGCCCCGAAAATCGACAAGAAAATTATCCAAGGAGCCAATAAAAATAAGCGCTTCTGCGCCAAGGAAGGCACGATATCCTCTTTTTGAATGAGTTTAATCAAGTCGGCAAAAACCTGCAACAAACCCCATTTACCCACTTCCATGGGACCGAGACGGTCCTGCATAAATGCGGAAAGCTTACGCTCGACATACACGCCGATGATGACGTTGACCGTCAACAAAATCAGACAGATGAGGAGCGCGATAAACATTACTTAATAGCGTTTAGGGCCTGTGTGAAATCTGCCATTAAATCCTCAATGGATTCAAGCCCTACAGCTACGCGAACGAGGCCATCTGTAATTCCTAAAGCAGCCTTTTCTTCTGCCGGCAATTTAGAATGGGTCGTCGAGGAAGGATGTGTAATGATCGTACGAGAATCTCCCAAATTAGGAGAAATCGAGGCTATTTTCAATTGCTTACTGAATGCAACTACTTTTTCAAAGCCCCCTTTGATATCGAGTGTTAATATACCTCCACCATATTTCATTTGGCGTTTTGCCAACTCATATTGTGGGTGGGATTTTAAGAATGGGTATTTTACTTGAACCAGCGCCGCATGACCATCCAATGCCTCGGCTAAAGCCATCGCATTTTCCGAATGTTTCTGCATCCGAAGATCCAATAATTCTAAACTCTTTGATAAAACCCAGGCATTAAATGGCGACAACGATGGTCCTGTATGACGTGCAAAGAAGCGAATCTCATCCATGAAGACTTTCTTGCCACAAATGACACCACCTAATACGCGGCCCTGTCCATCAATGTATTTTGTTGCCGAATGGATAACTAAATCAGCGCCCAAATCTAAAGGCGTTTGCAAGATCGGTGTAGCAAAACAATTATCTACCACCAAAACCATATCCTTTCCTTGCTTCAAGGCAGCTAAGGCAGGTAAATCAATTAACTCTAAACCAGGGTTCGAAGGAGATTCACAGAATAAAAACTTGGTATTCGGTTGGATCGCCGCTTCCCAAGCCTTGATATCAGCACCGGGAACAAAGGTGCATTCAATGCCCCATTTAGCCGTAATCTTCGTCAAAATCTGAATGCAAGACCCAAATAAGGCATTGGAAGCCACGACGTGATCGCCTGCTTTTAATAATCCAGCCATCGATGCAAAAATCGCTGCCATCCCAGTTGAGAAGGCTAGCCCATCCTCCGCATTCTCCAACATCACCATTTTGGCCACGAATTCATCCACGTTCGGATTCATGTAACGCGAATAGATATTTCCTGCCTTTTCCTCCGCAAAAATCGCACGTCCCTCCTCGGCATCTTCAAACGTAAAGCTTGACGTTAAATAAAGGGGTACAGAATGTTCGCGATTGTGTGAACGATCGGCTTGAATACGAATGGCTTTCGTTTGTTTTTGCATCGGCATAAAATTTAATCTACAAAAGTAATAGAATAGTGGCAAAACGCGCCTATTTACGAATGAGTATTTTTTGACCTGATTCAGGCATACACACAAAAAGAATTAATTCAAGATTAATGAGTAAATTTCAAGGTTGATCATCCTTTTGGAATCAATAAAATAGAACTATGAAAAAACAATTACTATTTGCCTTGAGCGCCGCGCTCTTGTGCTTTTCCTTACCGACACAGGCACAAAAATGGACCAATTTATTTGATGGAAAAACCTTCAAAGGATTTAAGCAATTGGGCGGAAAGGCTATCTATGAAGTAAAAGATGGTGTGATGGTCGGGACGACCGTACCGAATACCGGAAATTCCTTCATGGCAACCGAAGAGGAATACGGCGATTTCATTTTGGAAGTTGACGTAAAAGTAGACAACAAAATGAACTCAGGAATTCAATTCCGAAGCTTATCTATCCCTACCTACAACAATGGTGTGGTACATGGATACCAAGCGGAAATCGACCCATCAACGCGTGGCTGGTCGGGCGGTATCTACGACGAATCTCGTCGCGGTTGGTTATCTCAAAATGAACTAAAACCCGAAGCGAAAAAGGCCTTTAAATTAGGTGATGTTTGGAATCATTACCGCATTGAGGCGATTGGAAGCACGATTCGTACCTGGATCAATGATGTTCCAGTGACTTATTTGGTGGATGATATGACAGCCAAAGGATTTATTGCCTTCCAAGTACATGCAATTTATGGCGAGATGAAACCTGGGATGCAGGTGATGTGGAAAAACATTCGTATCCAAACGGGCAAAGACATGCAACCACGTCCAATCGACGGAAAAACAGTGGTGGAAAACTATACGTTGAATACCTTATCTGAGCAAGAAAAAGCCGCAGGATTTAAATTATTGTTTAATGGAAAAGATTTAACAGGATTCCGTTCAGCATTTAAAACAACGGCTCCGCCATCGGTTTGGACGGTTGAGGACGGTACGCTGCACGTCAACTCATCGGGAGGTAAAGAATCCGGAAATGGTGGCGATATCTTGACAAATGAGCAATTTGGAGCTTTCGAATTAACCTTTGATTTCAAATTGACTGAGGGCGCCAATTCAGGTGTGAAGTATTTTGTCAATGAAACGTATGACTCAGGGATGTCGGCCATCGGTTTGGAATACCAAGTATTGGATGACGCGAAGCACCCAGACGCGAAATTAGGTACGGTAGGAAATCGTACCTTGGCAAGTTTATATGACATTATTCCTTCGAATAAATTGGAGCCACGTTTCCAACGCAAGATTGGCGAATGGAATCAAGGACGTATCATTGTCTATCCAAACAACATTGTTCAACATTGGTTGAACGGATTCAAAGTAATCGAATACGAGCGTAAGAGTAATATTTTCAAGGTTTTAGTTGCGCACAGCAAGCACGCCAAGTGGGATGGCTTCGGAATGCAGGACAAGGGACCTATTTTATTCCAAGAGCACGGGGATTCCGTGTTTTACAAAAACATCAAAATCAGAGAAATTAAATAAGCTATTTAACAATGGAAAGAAGATCATTTATCCAAAAAGGTGCATTAGCGACATTAGGTACGCTGGCATTTAGTGCAAAATCTTACAGCAAGATTATTGGCGCAAACGACCGTGTTCGTGTGGCTTGCGTAGGTTTTTCAGACCGTCACCGCGCATCCCACGTCCCTCCATTCAAGGCATTGGCAAAAGAGATGAACTTTGAAATGGTTGCTTTGTCGGATCTTTGGAACCGCCGTCGAGAGGAGGGAAAGGCATTTTTAGAGAAGCAATTGGGCGGAACGATCCAAACCTATCGCAACAACGAGGAATTGTATTCGGCGAAAGGAATTGATGCCGTGTTTATTTCAACAGCAGATTTCCAACATGCCTTGCATACCATCGAAGCGGTGAAAGCGGGTTGCGATACTTATACGGAGAAACCATTGGCTGAAACCATGGAAGATAACCGCGCGGTATTGAAAGCGGTAAAAGAATCCGGTAAAATCGTACAAATCGGTTCACAACGTCGTTCAGGGGAAAACTATTGGGCTGCGGAGGAATTCATCAAATCGGGAAAGTTTGGGGATATCAAGATGGTGGAATTGATGTGGAACGTGAACCAACCGGGCCGTTGGAGACGTCCGGAATTAACAAGCATTTTGAAAGAATCAGATATCGATTGGAAGCGTTTCTTGATGAACCGTCCTGCCGACACATTTGATCCACGTAAATATCTAGAATACCGTTTATTCTGGCCATATTCTTCGGGAATTCCCGGCCAATGGATGTCACACCAAATCGATACAGTACACTGGTTTACCGGATTATCGCATCCAAATTCCGTGGTTGCCAATGGTGGTATCTACCAATGGAATGACGGACGTAAAAATGCGGATACGATGACCGTTGTGTTCGATTATGGTCAAGGAAACAAAGGATTCCAAGTACAATTTACCTCACGTTTCTCTAATGGAGCAGGAGGTACAAAAGAAATTTACTACTCAAATGGGGGTGAATTAAACTTGGATACCAACATGATTTCTCCTAACGGAGGTTTGCAAGAGCGTGAAGCCAAAGCGATGGGGATGCAGGCCAACTTGCTTCCAACGATGAAAATTGAAGGGGCAAAAGTTGCGTCGGATGCCAACACAGGAAACGATCCGTTGACATTCAACCACGTGAAGAACTGGATGGAATGTGTTCGTTCACGCAAAACGCCAAATGCACCGATTGAAGCAGGTTACCAGCACTCAATTGCGACCATCATGTCGAATGCTGCTTATCGCACGGGTCAGCGTGTTACCTTTGATGAGAAGACGCAAGAGGTGATGGCGGGAGATAAGGTGTTTAAGTATTAGTCGCTAGTCGCTATTCGCTAGTCACTAGTCGCTAGTCGCTAGTCGCTAGTCTCTAGTCGCTTGTCAATATTAGCCTATCTCAGAATACGAAATAGCGTATTTGAAATCCGAAGTTAGAGGTCAAAAGGTTTTAAATAAACCTTAAGGCATTCGACTTCGGATTTCTATTTAGCGGATTTGGAACATTTAGCAATGAACTTCTCTAGTTGAAGCGCTGAAAAGGATTCATTTAATATATGATTGATTAAGCAATAGTTAAAATCCAGCAACTAACGACTAGAGACTAGCGACTAGTGACTAGTGACTAGAGACTAGTGACTAGAGCACTTGCCAAACGTATTAGTTTTCCTTATCTTGCACTAAATTCGTATTTCGATATATGGCTCAAATACCCACGCAATCCAAGAAGGACCTCATCACACACATCGCGATTGTCATCTCGTTGTTTCTTGTGTTATTCTTTGGCTTTTTCTTTGTGTATTTGCCATGGAGCACACATCATGGCGAGACTATTCAGGTTCCTAATTTAAAAGGTATGAATATGGAGAAAATGGAAGAAGCGATTGATGCGAATGATTTGGAATATGAAATTGCAGATTGCACCTATACGGCTGATAAGCCTCCTTTAACCATTTTATCGCAATACCCTTTGCCGAATGCATTGGTTAAATCAGGGCGTAAAATTTACATTACGATTAATTCGGAGACCCCTCCAACCATTAAATTGCCAACATTAGTTGGCCTTTCGGTTCGCAGTGCCGAGCAACAATTATACATCGCTGGCTTACGCAAAGGGATAGTGCACGAGGTGAATGATCCGCGTGTCAAAGAAGTCATTGAGGTTCAGGCATTTGGCCGAAAAATCGAAGCGGGTGCCAGTATTCCTAAGGGGACTTTAGTGGACCTATTCATCGGAAATGGCACCTCGGATGTCGAAATGGAATTACCAGATTTTGTGGGAAAACCAATGGATGAGGTCAACATCGCTCTGGCTGGAATGAATTTACGAGTAGGCCGAATTACCTATGAGGCTAATGACACCTTCCCTGCAGGGACGGTATTTAAGCAGTCATGTGCGACATGTGAAGGAACGAGTGTTAAACCAGGCGACCTAATCGACCTTTGGGTTGTGGGTGGCGAAGATCAATAGTCATGGATATTACAATTGAAGAATTAAAAGAACGTTTGGACAAAGGTGAAAACCTAAATCTGTTTGACGTACGAGAAGAATATGAATTCGACGAATTCAATATTGGTGCTCAATTAATCCCTTTGGGTGAATTACCCGACCGTTTAGATGAAATTAAGGCGGATAAAGATGCCGAAATTATCGTGCATTGCCGGTCAGGAGCCCGTTCAGGCCGTGCACAAGCCTACTTAGAATCGGAAGGATACACGAATGTACGTAACTTGGTAGGCGGCATGCTCGCTTGGCAAGCTGCTGGCTATTAAGATGTTATCCATTTCCGCGAACGATTTCAAGGAAAACCTATCCGCTCTTTCTCTGCTGGACATTCGAACGTCTCGGGAACGAGCGGATTTTGATTTAGGAGGCATCCATATTCCACTCGATAATCTACTATCCCGAATTCAGGAATTAAATCCCTCTACTTTATATACGCTTATTTGTTACAACGGAACGCAAAGCCAAATAGCTTGTCGGCTCCTCTCCGCCAAAGGCTACCGTGCTCAGAACGTCGAAGGAGGGCTTGAAGCCTATTTAAGTTTGCCTTGAATGAATTCAGCAGCCTGAACCGGATGAATGAATTCAAAATCGTCTTGATGACGAAACCAGGTCAATTGTTTTTTGGCATAATGCCGCGAATTGCGCTTCAACAAGCGAATCATTTCCGCCTCATCATATTCGCCTCGGAAAAATCCATAGACTTCTTTATACCCCAAGGTCTTTAAAGCATATCGATCTTGATAAGCCTCGTTATCCTTGGCTTCTTTCACCAATCCGGCGGACAACATCCCATCCATCCGCGCATCAATTCGCGCATACAACTCTTCCCTCGGACGATCCAAACAAATCTTAATCATCTCAAAGGGGCGATTGGCTTTTTGTTGGCTACGAAAGGAAGTATAAGTTTTACCGGTCGATAAACATACCTCCAATGCCCGAACAACGCGTTGTGGATTTTGCGAATCAACTTGTTGGGCATACTCCGTGTCCAAGGATTGTAATTGTTCAAACATGGAAGTCAAGCCTTCCGATGTTAATCGTTGCATGAGTTGATCTCGCAAAGCTAAATCCACATCAGGCATTTCATCCAAACCATCCATCAGAGCCTTCAAATAAAGACCCGAACCACCGGTCAGAATAACAACATCTTTGGTTTTGTATAACTCCGAAAGGACATGTAAAGCCTCCCGCTCAAAATCGCCTGGAGAGAAATAATCGTGGATGGAATGTGAATCAATGAAATGATGCTTCACACCACCCTGTTCTTCCAAACTGGGTTTTGCCGTACCAATATGAAGTTCTCGGTAAAATTGCCGGGAATCGGCTGAGATGATTTCCGTAGAAAGACTTTTGGCCATTTCGACGCATAAAGCTGTTTTGCCAACAGCCGTAGGACCCGCAATGACCAAAAGTGTTTTTTTCATCTTAATACGTATTCTTTTTACCGTACCATTTCCGACCAGCTTTTGCCTTGTCGAAAGAACGTGGATTTTCAGCAGGTTTAGCGGCAGCGCCAGGACCAGCAGGTCTATTCCCGCGATTCGGAGGGCCTTGTTTGGCCTTTTTCTCGATGGTTAAAACCTTCATTGGATAGCGATGCGCCTCAATGACAGGTACTTTCTTTCCGATTAAACGCTCAATGTCTTTCAAATAAGCCTTTTCCTCGATATCACAGAAGGAAATCGCGGTACCATTGGCACCTGCGCGTCCTGTCCGACCGATTCGGTGCACATAGGTCTCGGGAATATTCGGCAATTCAAAATTAATCACATATTCCAAATCATCCACATCAATACCACGCGCTGCAATGTCGGTAGCGACCAACACGCGCGTTGTTTGAGCCGTGAAATTTTTCAAGGCTGTTTGACGTGCATTTTGGGACTTATTACCGTGAATGGCTTCGGCCTTGATTCCCACTTTCAACAATACCTTCACGACTTTGTCGGCGCCATGTTTGGTCCGTGTAAAGACAAGGGCAGTCTTGATTTTGGTATCTTCCAAAATATCCAATAGAAGGGTATTCTTATTGTTTTTATCAACAAAATAGACTGATTGATTGATAATCTCAACGGTCGAAGAAACAGGCGTTACCGAAACCTCGGCTGGATTACGCAAAATAGACGCGGCCAACTGAACAATTTCCGGCGGCATGGTCGCGGAGAAAAACAAGGATTGTCTTTGCTTCGGCAAGGCAACTAACAACTTACGAACGTCATGAATAAAACCCATATCGAGCATACGATCGGCCTCATCGAGGACGAAATATTCGACATTGGCGATGGACAGGTGTTGCTGATTCATCAGGTCCAACAAACGACCGGGAGTCGCAATGACCACATCGACGCCGGAACGTAATGCGGCTACCTGCGGACTTTGGCCTACGCCACCAAAGATAACTGTGTAATTTAAGGAGGTATGGCGTGCATAGGCCTTAAAGCTCTCCCCGATTTGAATCGCTAATTCCCGGGTGGGCGTAACGATCAGGGCGCGAATTTTCTTAGGTTTTTGAAAAGTTTGCTTGGCATCCATTAATTGGATGATGGGCAAGGTAAATGCAGCTGTTTTCCCGGTACCCGTTTGGGCGCAACCCAGGAGGTCGATACCTTTTAATACAATCGGAATAGCTTGCGCTTGAATAGGTGTTGGGTTGGAATAACCCTCCTCACCGAGCGCCTTTAAGATCGGCTCAATGAGGTGTAACTCTTGAAATGTCATATAATTATGAAGATGTGTGCTTATGAGTAATAACTGGAAATAACAAGCATCCTCATAATGATGTCGCAAGTTACGGCTTTATTTTGGTATTACTCGCTTTGGGCCTCCAGCCCCGCGCGGTGGGGAACGCTGCCGGGGTCAGACCCCGGCAGCGTGGCTGCTAACTTGCGAACGTTTTTTTAACGAATAAAATTGTTCAACAAACTGATAATCTAAATGCGAATGAAGGCTTGAATTTCGATGGGTTTTTGGGTCCCAATCAGGAGCTTCTCCCCCGACTTGAAAACCAATTGCAATCCTTGATCACCGGCCACATTAAACACCTTTCCTTGTCCATTAAAGCCATATTTGATACCCCAACCGCCATATTCCATCAAGGGACTGTAGGTACGAACTTGGGCCGACTCGATACTTTCCCAAGGATAAAATTGTTCTTTAAAATGAAAGGGAACAAATCGAACATATATACCCTCTTCAGTGATTCGAGTCATTAAACGCATTTGCCAGAATAAGATTGGAAGTAGCATTCCTACGACAAAAGAGATAAAATAAGCTATGGTCGTTTGTGGTTGGACTGTGCCTAAAGAATACATCAGGACTACCCAGGAGCCTACTAATACGAGCCATAACCACCATTGCGTAAAGCGTTGTATTTCTTTGAATTGTTTCATAAATCAACTAACCTAGTTGACAAAATTAAATATTTTCTAACAAAATTAACATTTTTGGTAATTTTCTATAGCTTTGCTAAAATAATATAGATATACATGGCAAACTCAACACCTTGTCCGCAGTGTTCATCTTACGAAATCGCAAAAAATGGGATTATTAAAGAGAAACAGCGATTTAAATGTAAATCATGTGGATACAACTTCACAGTAGCCAAGTTAGGTAAAAGCATAGACAGCTATTATGTAATAAAAGCACTTCAACTTTACATCGAAGGAGTCAGCTACCGAGAAATTGAGCGATTATTGGGCATTAGCCACGTTTCTGTCATGAACTGGGTAAAAAAATATCGGATCAAAATCCCAAAACAAGAGTTTTACACCCCAACCTATCGTATCCTAAACCACAAAGAACTCTCGGAGTTCGTGATTATCCCAGGCAACCTAAGCAACAAAGGCATGATTATCACTGAATTAGGAGATAAATTCATGGTTATTCAATGGACACGCATAAAAAGCATCTAAAACTATACCTAATTAGCATTGCTATAGAAAATAAAAGGTTTTCATAAAATAATAGAAATATTTGCTCAACCAAAAAATGCAAATAAAACCCTATAAACTTATATTTTAATGAAAACGTCTTCTGTTATTCTATTTGCCTTATTTCTCGGAAGTTTTGGATTAAATGCCCAGGGTTCCCAAGATTATGGCACTGGTTTGAAAATCAATTTCAACGAAAAAGGTTCCAAGTACATGCGCTTCGTACTTTGGAATCAAATTTGGGCGCGCTCTATTGAGAATAACCCGGGTACCCTAGTTAACGGCGAATCTACCAACAATACCTTTGATATAGGGGCACGACGAATTCGGATTTTGGCTTATTCTCAAATTTCTCCGAGGTACATGGTCGTTTTACATTTCGGAGTAAATAATCAATCATTTATCCAGGGTGGCGGCTCGGGAAGTTCGGGCACCGGGGGATATGGTGCTGGCAAAAAGCCGCAAATGTTTTTCCATGATGCGTATAGTGAATATGCAATCAAATTACCCTCCAAGGAAAGTCCTAATTCCTTATCAATCGGAGCCGGATTACATTATTTCAATGGAATTTCAAGAATGACATCAGCAAGTACCCTTAACTTTTTAGCGGTAGATGCACCGATATTCAACTGGCCCTTAATTGAAACAAGTGATCAATTTGCAAGACTATATGGTATATATGCTAAAGGGAAATTGGGAAAATTGGATTATCGAATGAGCATTAACAAGCCATTTGCTACCAACCTGTCACCAACTAATGCGATAAATGCAAAAGATGCGATTGCGGTCGACAACAATGGAGACAGTAAACTATCCACAGGAGGCTATGCGATGTATCAATTCTTTGATCAAGAATCTAACTTGCTTCCATACACGGTAGGTACTTATGTTGGAACGAAAAAAGTTTTTAACCTAGGGGCTGGATTTTATAATGAGCCTGAAGGAACAATGAGTCAATCGAATGGCCTAAAATCAAAGCATGCAATTAATTCATTTGCATTGGATGCATTTTTGGATATGCCTTTCGGTGACAAAAAGAAGAATATGGCTATTACTGCTTATTCTGCACTTTATTTAAATGATTTTGGGCCTAATTATTTAAGAAATACGGGAATTATGAATCCAGGAACTTTGGACCCTAACTTTACGGGTACGAAAGCCCTAGCGGGAGTTGGGAATGCCCGTCCATTAATGGGTACAGGTTCAATTTGGTACACACAAGCAGGATTATTGTTGCCTAAAAACTCAGATAGTCCTAAATTACGTATTCAACCTTTCATTGCCTACACCTTAAAACAATTGGATGCCCTTCCGGCCTCAGGTAGTTACTTTGACATTGGTTCAAATTTCTATGTAGACGGACATAACTCCAAGATTACATTTCAATATTCCTCTCGCCCTATTTATTCAAGCAAGGATAATATCAGCGATTACAAAGGAGAATTCATTATTCAATTTGCCAACTACTTATAATTCTATCTTTTAAACCATTTTAATCAAAAAACTATGTCACAAAAAAAACAAAGCCTGGCCTATATTATTAGTGCCTCGTCAGTCGGGACACTCATCGAGTGGTATGACTTTTACATTTTCGGTTCATTAGCAACCGTATTATCCACTAAATTTTTCCCAACAGACAATCCAACGGCTGCCTTCTTAAATACCTTGGCCACGTTTGCCGCAGGATTTGTGGTTCGTCCTTTTGGAGCCTTGGTATTTGGTCGTCTGGGTGACTTAATCGGGCGCAAGTACACATTTATGGTTACATTGATGTTAATGGGTGGTGCGACTTTCGCCATCGGTTTGGTTCCTTCTTATGCCACGATTGGCGGTTGGGCTCCATTCATCGTATTAACATTACGTTTATTGCAAGGTTTAGCCTTAGGTGGTGAGTATGGGGGTGCAGCTACCTACGTGGCGGAACATTCACCAGCTGAGCGTCGTGGATTCTTCACTTCATGGATCCAGACGACAGCTACGGTGGGTTTAGTTATTTCACTCGGAGTAATTATGTTAACACGCTCTGCGATGAGCAAAGAAGCTTTTGATGAATATGGCTGGCGCGTTCCTTTCTTACTTTCCATTCTGATGGTTGGTATTTCTTTCTTAATTCGTCGGAACATGGAAGAATCACCCATGTTTGAAAAAGCAAAGAAAGAAGGTACTACTTCAACAAATCCATTAAAAGAATCCTTTGGAAATAAACTAAACTTGAAGTTTGTGTTATTAGCGCTATTCGGTGCTACCATGGGACAAGGTTTAGTTTGGTACACAGGTCAATTTTATGCGCAAACTTTCTTATTGAAGATTTGCAACCTGGATGATATTCAAACGAATACCATTTTAGTAATTGGTTTGTTATTAGGTACACCGCTATTTATTTTCTTTGGTGCGCTATCGGATAAAATTGGCCGCAAAGGAATCATGTTGGCAGGTATGGCCATTGCCGTATTCGCTTACCGTCCCATCTTTGATAAGATGTATGAAACTATCAATGTAAAAAACAAAGAAGTAGTAGCTGGATCTGAAAAAATCGAAGAAACGCGTGCATTAAATGCAAAATCTGCGGTTGATTCACTGATTACGACGACAACGACGCGTACCTACACGGATGGAGCCACTTATAAGAAGGTAAGTAAACTTGTCGTACTTGCTGATAAAACTGCGGAGGCTCCAAAAGCTGAAATCAAAGAAACCATCACAATTAACGATTCAGACAAATGGACTTTAATTGGCATGGTATTTTTATTGATTTCATTTGTAACTATGGCATATGGTCCAATTGCAGCTTTCTTAGTAGAGCTTTTCCCAACGAAAATTCGTTATACATCCATGTCATTACCTTACCACATTGGGAATGGTATCTTTGGAGGTTTAATGCCAGCAATTGCTACGTTCTTGGTTACAACGGCAAAAGACACAAATAAAGCGGCAGAAGAAGCTGGCCAAGTGGCTACGATAGCGAAACCTTACTTAGAAGGATTAAATTACCCAATCGCCTTGGTTAGTGTTTGCGTAGTAATTGGTATTATTTACATCAAAGGCGACAAAAAACACGCCTAATAACCTATAAAGAATTCTCAACATGAATGCAATTAAGAAAATTTTAGGCCTTGTTTGGATCGCACTAGGTGTGGCAGCAGGCATCTATTTAGTCTATTTCCAAGCGCTTCCCTTGTGGGAAAAAGGAGGTAATGATTTAGTACCCGCTATTATCTATACCTGCGTACTGGCTCCACTTATTTCCATTGGAATGTCTGTTTTTGGATACTATTCCATGACAGGAGAGTTTGACAACGTGTAATCAACAGACTGACAGGCGCCCTATCCTACTCAGTGGAGTGGATAGGCGCTTGTTATTTAGATCAGATGCGGAATAATCGCTTAATTTTAGTGGCCATCGTATTTATCGGATTATTAAACTTCCCGATTCTTCGGTTTTTTGATTCCCCTATGAGCTTTCTGGGAATTCCCGTTATTTACCTTTACTTCCTAGCTGTTTGGTTAGGTGCCATCATCTGCACAGGAATCATATTGAATCGTAAATCAAAGTAACACATGGGCGTTTGGGAAATAGCCTTCTTATCAATTGCTTATCTGGGCATACTTTTCTCTTTAGCTTTTTGGGCTGAAAAGAAAAAAGCGCAGAACAAAAGCTTGATCAACAACCCACTCATTTATGCATTATCGCTAGCAATTTATTGCTCTGCTTGGACATTTTATGGTTCGGTAGGCCAAATAACAAGCAGTGGCCTCAGCTTCCTAAGCGTATATTTAGGACCCACATTGATTATGATTCTCGCGTGGGGGATCGTACGAAAAATCATTCGCATCGCGAAGATTCACAACATTACCAATATTGCCGATTTCATTTCAACGCGATATGGTAAAGACAGCAGAATCGGTTTAGGGGTAACATTGATTTCCTTATTCGCTGGTATCCCCTACATCGGTTTGCAAATCAAAGCCATCGCACAAAGTTTTGATTTAATTACCCACTCCGTACCCAATAACACCTTTTACTTAGATCCTTCCTTTGTCCTGTTTATTGCGTTAACCCTTTTCATCCTCGTATTAGGACCTAGAAAATTCGACTCATCGGAAAAACACGAAGGCATGATTTTCACCATCGCCATCGAATCAATCATCAAATTGATCGCCTTCATCGCCGTGGGGATTTACATTGCTGTCCAATTATACCAAGGCTGGCAAGCCGATCCACAGCTAGCTAATATCCAATTGCCACGCATTGAAACAAACGGAGGCTATGGTAACTGGTTCATACAGTTCATCCTTTGTGGCGTAGCCTTCTTATTCCTTCCACGGGTTTTTCATGTAGCGGTTGTTGAAATCAATGATGAAGAAAACCTGAAGCAAGCTTCATGGATCTTTCCATTGTACATGCTGCTGATTAATTTATTCGTCATACCGCTTGGAATAGCCGGCTATGCTATTTTGCAGGCCGACGGAATGAATCCCGATTTATATGTGTTAGGACTGCCTTTACATTTCAAATCGAACGTATTAGGCTTTATCGTATATATCGGAGGATTTTCTGCAGCAACTGGCATGGTCATTATGGAAACCATGGCCATTAGTTCCATGATCAGCAATAACCTAATAATGCCACTTCTCCTACAACGAAAAGGTTTCATTAGTGAAAATCAAACAAATTTGGGACGCATCAACCAAAATATTCGTCGGATCATGATTGTCCTAATCATGGTACTAGGCTATATACATTACCGCGAAACCGAAAATTTGGTCAACTTGGTATCCGTAGGAATGACATCCTTCGTCATCGTAGCCCAATTTGCCCCAGCAACCTTACTCGGGATATATTGGAAAAAAGCAAGTCGGCAAGGTGCATTAGCAGGAATTTTCGTCGGATTTATCATCAGCGCGGCTTTACTATTCCTACCAAGCCTAGGAATATCTACCGATACATTTCGAATCGAAGGACTCAATCCTATTTCAAATGCAGCTTATTGGTCCATTTCCTTTAATCTATTAATTCTCTATGGCGTGTCCATCATGAGTGAGCAGAGTGGAAAAGAAGCCAATCAATCCTACTTGTTTGTCGATGTGTTTGAATATTCCCAAAACATAGAAAACTCAACCATTTGGCGAGGAAAAGCCCGATTAAGAGATCTAAAATTAGCCTTGCATGGTTTCATTGGAAAAATCAATACGGAACAAAAAATCAAGCAAATTGCAATGGCAAATAATATTTCATTGCAAGATGTTTACGCCGACCCAATCCTTGTAACTCAAACCGAAAAAATTCTAGCAGGATTCGTTGGTTCCACATCGGCTCGCCTCATCATCGCATCCATCTCGAAAGAGGAACAAATAAGCATGTCTGAAGTAATACGATTATTACAGAAGTCGAAAGATTTACAAGAGACGAATGCAGAATTAGTGAAAATTGACGCCCAAAAGAACGATTTTTTGACAACTGTTACCCATGAAATCCGTTCACCGATTACATCCATTCGTTCGCTATCGGAAATCATGGTTGACCACGAAGATATTAGCAATGATGAAAGAAAGGCATTTTTAGAAACAATTATTCAGGAATCAGACCGATTAAGTCGTTTGGTTAACCAAGTATTGGATCTTGAAAAACTGGCTGCCGGAAAAGCGAATTTCAACATGCGTCCAATTGACCCAGCCGACATCATTGAAAAGGCTATGCTAAATTTTACAGCAATCGCGAAACAAAACCTCGTTCAAATTTCCGTTGATCTTAGCCAAAAAAGAACCAATCGGCAAATAGAAGGCGATTTTGAAAAACTAGTTCAAGTAATTATCAATTTACTTTCTAACGCCATCAAAAACATTGAGCCTGAGAAAGGAGTGATTCAAGTTCGCTTATTTGAAAATGCAACACACTTATTCCTAGCCGTGGAAGACAACGGCATTGGAATTGACCCCAAATACCACGATCAAATTTTCGAAAAGTTTAAACAAGTTGATAACCCCAATCGAAAAATTGATAGTTCAGGTCTTGGCCTCTCCATTTCGAAAAAAATTATTGAAATGCACCATGGAACGATCCAATTAGAAAGTTCATTGGGTCATGGTGCCAAATTTATCATTAAATTACCCATTCATAAAACAGCCTAAGATGCGAATATTAATTGCCGATGATGAACCTGCCATCCTGATGTCACTTGACTTTCTCATGCGAAAAGAAGGTCATCAAGTTTTCGTAGCACGCGATGGTGAAGAGGCCATCCAACTTATCGAAAAAGAATTACCCGAAGTGATTATTTTGGATATCATGATGCCAAAAGTGGATGGTTATGGCGTTTGCCAAAAAGCGAAAACGTTACGGGCCGACTACCAACCAGCAGTAGTATTTATTTCAGCCAAAATTGCAGATTCCGACATTGAAAAAGGATACCAAATGGGGGCTGATTTATACATCCCTAAGCCATTTTCCAACAGAGATATGGTCAAAAAAGTACAGGAATTATACGAGAAACTAAAAAACTAACCTACATACCCATGAGAATTACATCCTTAGCACAATACCATGAAACCTACGCTGAAAGTGTAAATCACCCCGAACAATTCTGGGCAAATATCGCCCATGAATTTGATTGGATTAAACCCTTTACCAAAGTCCTTGATTGGAGTTTTGAGGATTATTCGGTCAAATGGTTCGAAGATGGCCAAATGAATATCACTGCCAATG
>JACCDV010361874.1_pt1 | contig 33051 bp, 24 predicted proteins | sample 7446131 | NCBI WGS metagenome assembly JACCDV01 (sample SAMN15323448, study PRJNA562643) | freshwater metagenome | isolation source: river surface water | place: USA:Blue River Watershed | collected 2017-08-17 | reverse complement strand
CCCCACTCCAACATTTGGGATATAAAGCAGTAACTGTTGCCGTATCTGATATCGCTGCCATGAATGCCATCCCGACGCAGTTGATGGTTAGCATAGGACTGAGTAATCGCTTCTCGGTAGAGGCTGTCGATGAATTATATGCAGGAATTAAAGCAGCTTGTGAAGAATATCAAATTGATTTAGTAGGTGGAGATACAACGGCTTCTCCCCAAGGACTAATCCTATCGGTTACTGCGTTGGGGGTAGTAGATTCCGCGCAAGTAGTTACGCGATCGAAAGCACAACCCAACGATGTTATTTGTGTGAGTGGGGATTTTGGAGGGGCATTATTAGGGTTACAATCCTTGGAACGCGAGAAGCAGGTTTTTTTAGCGAATCCAGACATGCAACCCGAATTGGATAATAAGAGTTATGTCGTATTACGCCAATTAAAGCCGAGTGCTCGTTTTGATATTATCCACGAGTTGAGAGACTTAGGTGTGGTTCCCACCTCTATGATTGATAGTTCAGACGGATTAGCCGCTGAAATACTTCACCTTTGTGAGGCATCCGGTACGGGCGCTCGTATTTTTGAGAAGAACATTCCGATTGATGATGAGACTTATTTGGCGGCAACTGAGTTTAATCTGAGTCCGCTGACCGCGGCATTAAATGGTGGGGAAGATTATGAGTTGGTGTTTACGGTTTCGCAGGCCGACTTTGAAAAAGTGGAGAAGATTGCAGATGTAACGGCTATTGGCTACATGACTAATGTGCCAAATGAGAAAGTTATGGTCATGAAATCGGATCAAATTGTAACCTTGACTGCTCCAGGATTTAATTAAGCCGACATGTCAGTAGCCATCATGCAACCCTATTTTTTCCCCTATTTGGGCTATTTTCAATTAGTCCAAGCGGTCGATGATTTTGTGTTCTACGATGATGTGATGTTCATTAAAAAAGGTTGGATTAATCGAAATCGAATTTTGCTTCAAGGCCGTGAATTTTTGTTTACAATTCCCCTTGAAAAACAAAGTCAGAATAAAACGATCCGAGAATCAAGCGTAGCCTGGGAGACGGATTTTTCAGGAAAATTTTTAGCCCAATTGGATTCTGCCTACAAAAAAGCGCCCCAATATGCCAATTTGAGGCCTTTGGTAGAAAAGCTATTTGAGGATAGACCTGCGAGTATGGCGGAGTTGGCAGGGAAAAGTATTCAGTTGGTCTGGCAATATCTAGGTTTAGAAAAACGTTTTCATTATAGTTCGCAAATGCCAAATAATCAGGCTGATGGGCGGGCTGAGCGACTTATTCATCTAACAAAACAACTAGGATCTACGAAGTACATTAATGCGTTAAATGGACAGAGCTTATATCAAAAGGATTATTTTGCCGCCCAGGGGGTTGAATTATTGTTTATTAAGCCTGAGTTAACATCTTACACACAACAGGGGGTAACTGAATTTATTCCCGGATTGTCAATGCTAGATGTGCTAATGTGGTGTGAGCCCCACCTTATTCGAGAAATGCTAACGCAGTATTCGGTAGAATAAATTACCATTTAGTAATTATCATGCGCATAAGCGCAATTTGTTTTTAAATTTGTATTTGGGTATTAACTCGTTACAGTACATGACGCAATCGATTCTCATACGGAAATATTCCAACCGCTTTCTCTCTAGATGGCTGGTGCTTGCTATTGATTTGTTGATTGTCATGTTCTCTTTCTCTCTGGCAACGCTTTTGCGAATGAATTTTCATTACAGCGAAATCGATTTGTATGGATTTCAATTCCATTTTGCTTTTTTGTTTACGATTCGAATACTTGTTTTCTTATGGTTTAAGTCCTACACGGGAATTATCCGACATACGAGTATAGAAGATGCGGTTCTGATTTTAAAAGCAGTTTTTTTAGGCACGTTAATTGCCGGTATCTTCTCTGTTAGTCTTCGCTATTTTTCAGGAATTAATACATTCCTATATGTACCCTTATCCATCCTAGCGATTGATTTTTTCATCTGCTTATTCTTGATGGTGACGCTTCGCTTTTTTGTAAAGTCATTCTATGAATCATTTATCAATGAATTTAAGCCTGCTGTAGGTGTCCTCATTTACGGCGCGGGTTATTCCGGGATGTTAACAAAAAACGTCATTCAGAATGACCGGGGGGTGAATTACCAGGTACTAGGTTTTATCGATGATAATTCCTCCAAAATTGACAAAACCATCGAGGGTATTCGGGTATTTAGTTTAGCTGAGGCAATGGATAAATTCGTAAATCAATACGAAGGACTTCAAGTCATTATGGCCATCAATAACATTGGCCTACAAGCAAAAAGAAAGATTTCCGAAGTTTTTTTGGATCGAGGTGTCGTAGTAAAAATTCTTCCACCCGTTGATAAGTGGGTAAACGGTGAATTTGCCTTAAATCAGATTCACAATGTCAAAATTGAAGACTTGCTTGGACGCGAAGAAATTCAAATGAACAACCAGCAAATTAGTCAGGAAATTAATTCTAAATCCGTCATGGTAACCGGTGCCGCTGGGTCTATTGGTAGCGAAATCGTTCGGCAATTAATTGCTTATTTCCCGTCTAAAATTATTTTGGTAGACCAGTCGGAATCGGGCCTTTTTGATTTGGAATATGAGCTTTCTAGCCTGATCCCTTCGAATACAGAGCTTGTTGTAAAGATTGCGGATGTGACCGACAAGAATCGTTTGGTCGCTATTTTTCGGGCCCATAAACCTTCTTTAGTTTTTCATGCTGCCGCTTACAAACATGTGCCTCTCATGGAAAAAAATGCGTACGAGGCTGTGAAGGTGAATATATTAGGGACACAGACCTTAGCGGATTTGGCTGCGGAACATGGGGTTGAAAAGTTCATTATGGTTTCAACGGACAAAGCGGTGAATCCGACGAATGTTATGGGTGCGACAAAACGTTTTGCCGAAATGTATACGCAATCCCTCAATGAAATAGAGGGAGTTTATACGAAGTTTATTGCGACTCGTTTTGGCAATGTTTTGGGTTCGAGTGGATCTGTTATCCCTTTGTTTAAAAAACAAATTGAGCGCGGTGGGCCAGTAACTGTTACCCATCCTGAAATTACACGCTATTTTATGACGATTCCGGAGGCCTGTGAGCTCGTGTTAGAAGCCGCAACTATGGGTGATGGGGGAGAGGTTTTTGTTTTTGATATGGGAGAATCTGTTAAGATTGTCAACCTTGCCAAAAAGATGATTACACTGAGTGGTTTACGTGTTGATCGGGATATTGAGATTAAATTCACAGGTTTGCGTCCAGGTGAGAAACTATATGAAGAGCTCTTAAATAATGATGAAAATACCTTGCCTACGCATCATCCTAAAATCTTGAAGGCTAAAGTTAATTCGCCTAGTTTTGCCTTCATGGAAACTCAAATTCAGGAGATTCTTAGATTGTTGGAAGAAGGTGATAGCAATGACATCGTAGGGAAAATCAAAGACGTCATCCCCGAATACAAATCGAATAATTCTGTTTTCGAAAAATTAGATGCGAAGTCCTATTCGTCCAAACGATCTCGTTAAGAAATCAACCGTTTAGCTAATTGAATCGCTATCCAGGTAGCGATAGGAGCCGCTAAAATATCGAGCGTATAATGGACATGCTGGATGATCAACAAGCCAATAAGAATTAAGGTTAAGATCAACGCAATTCCCCTTTCCATTTTTGTTGGCAAGTAATAACAAACAAATACCATAGTCGCCGTATGGCCTGAAAAGAACAGGTCCTTTGTAATAGCCATATTTTCCCCATAAATAAACAGTTCCGCAATAGGGTCGTGTAAATCGACTAAATGCAATGGAGGGTTTAATGCCACCCCATAGATGCAGATAAATCGAAAAATTGTTTCCAAATTAAAGGCCCAAGCAAACCATAAAAAGTGCGTTGGCCTAGGAATGATTCGAAGCAATAAATAGATTACGCTAAAGTAGATGATCGCAAAAATGGGAATGGATACATTGTATGCAGGTACTTGTTCAAGCAAGATATCCTGCAAAACCTGTCCATCCCTTTGTTGAATCCATTGAAAATAGTCATCCGCTTTCCATGGGAAAATAGCAAAGACGTCTATGGCAATTATCAATTGCCAACGAAATCGGCTATCTTGCCATGCGGCAGTCCAATTTTTCTCAATGGATTGTTCAAAACCTTTCATGTGTTCTTGTCGTTATACCTTAGTAAAACGGAGCGCAAAACTACCTAAATTTAGAATGAAATGAATAAGCTGCTCAAAAATATTGCTCTGATTGGTCTTATTTCCATGGTGCTAACGCACATTTCCTGTGGAAGTTCGACTAAATCAGTTCAAACAAAACAAGCTATGAATACAGCAAAATTAGATACGATTACGTTTGGGGCCGGTTGCTTTTGGTGCGTAGAAGCTGTTTATCAGCGTCTGAAAGGAGTTCACTCCGTTACGTCAGGCTACATGGGAGGTCAATTGAAAAATCCGACCTATCGCGAAGTTTGTTCAGGGCTCACAGGACATGCCGAAGTTTGCCAAATTACCTACGATCCTACGATTGTCTCATTCGAAACGCTGCTTGAAGTTTTCTGGCAAACCCACGATCCCACAACACTCAACCGCCAAGGTGCTGACGTCGGTACCCAATATCGATCTGCAATATTTGCACATTCAGACGCACAGTTGAAGGCAGCTCAGGAATGGAAGGCCAACCTTAATGCTAAGAAAGTTTTTCCTAATCCGATTGTAACCGAAGTGACTACAGCGAGTGCCTTTTATCCAGCGGAAGATTATCATCAAGATTACTACAACCTAAATGGCACCGAACCCTATTGCCAGATTGTCATCAAACCTAAAATGGATAAATTCTTGAAGGCTTTTAAGGATAAGCTGAATTAAAATCCGCCCTTGTCGTAGAAACTTCTGCGACGAGAGATTTTCAAATCTTGCAATAAGCTTGATTTAACGCGTAAATCGAAGGAATAGTTACTCGCCCGACCAAAGAATGGGCTTGCAATCGGCGTCCAGTTGAAGTTCATTTCCCAGCAATGCAAATCGCGATGCACCGACATGTTCGTATAGGTCAGTCCACTGAATTTAAAATCGTAGCCGGAGCTTACGGAGAATTTCCACTTTTCACTTAGACTGATATCTCCCTGAAAAGTTAAACCACTAATTTTCTGCGGGTCAGCCAAGCCCATTCGGTTATAACTAAATTGATAAGAGAACGAAAAGGTCCAAGGCACATTCCAGTCGACATAATCATCCATGTTGCGATTAATCTGTTTCAATTGCGCCTCCGAACCAAGTTCACTCGTCTTTTGTTTCTTGGCCGTACTAGGGGCAAATCGCCTTCCAATGGACAAGTTAAATGACTGTAAGCGACCTAATCCCTCGCCTTTGCTAAACATATACTCATTCGTCCGTCGGCCCATATCGAAAAACGATTTATCCTGTACATAGGAGTATGGGTCTATGCTTCCACCAATATTGATGTCAAATTCTTTGACCCGCGAATTTGCTGTAAAGCCAATATTCGATAAGGGGTATTCTTTGGCCAGAAAATTGTAACTGCCATTAATGCCAAAGTTATCGATCAGGCTTATCTTTTCATTTTGCTTAGTTGCCGTATCTGATTTGGTCTTCAACTTAGCTTCCAAGCTATTTTGAATACCAAAACTTATCGCCCCAGAGGCGCCACCATACGAGAGAATTCGGGGGTCAAACGTACTTATTCGTCGGATATCACCAATTTGCTCTTCCCCAGCGGCATTAATAAACTTCCGGTTGTTGATGCGCACATCCTGAAAATAGCCATAGGCTGGATCGGAATAGTCTGGGGTATAACTTACACTAATGGATGGTACCATCGTGTGCCTTAAGGCCTCTAAGCGTCCTTTTTTAAATCTTGCCGTTCCAAATAAACGCGTATTCATACTCGCAGAAAAGGAGATTTGAGAATTGAATTTCGGCAAGCCTCCCACGGTATCGATTCGAACTGTTGAGTCCGATTTCATGTACGTGTATTTGTATGAGCGGGTATACATATTGCCCGACCACGATATTCCCGGCGTCACATTGATATAACGATTCAACTTGATATTTGGGAGGGAAATAGGGATACTGTAATTAAATTTTGTCTGAGCCTTCTCCCAAAGTAAGGGAATGGTGTTCGCATTAACAGCCACAACACCCGGAGGCAAATCATCTAAGCCTTTTGGTATAAATGGTTTCTGGATGATTCCACGTTGACTATTTGATTCCCTCGGAAATACATCGAACTCATAACGCGTATACGGATCTGAGATTTGGTTGGTCATACTGATGCCTCCTGAGAAGTCTAAACCCACCCGGAACTGATCCATGAATCGGTCACCTACACTTGATTTTCGCTTGAAAGGTTGAAATTGATTCAAACCCAAACTGAATTCGGTACCCGCATCAAACACGCGCGTTGTCGTGTTTTGATTGATTCGCAAACTGATACTACTTCTAAATGTTTGGCCAATGTTTTTCGTATACTGAACCGATGAGCCAATAGTATTCGATAGGTATTGTTGGGTATTAAAGTTATTAAACTGATTGTAGGAGTTGGATGCAATGTTTACCGATGCTGAAAAACTTGAATTTCCTAAGCTTCTCGGACTATGGGACCACTGCAACGCGAAATCAGTACGTTTGGTTGGGTTAAATTCATCCCCATTGGAATTGCGATTAAACGCTAAATTAAAACTTCCCGTATAGCGGTAACGCTTATTGTATTGTGAATTTGCTCCCAATCCCCAGCCCCCTTTGGAGTAAATTTGACCCGTAAATCGAATCCCAATATTCTCGCTAGCAGCCCAATAATATCCACCTTCTCGCAGGTAAAACCCTCTACCCGTGGGTTCTTCACCATAGGTAGGAACCAAAATACCCGATTTCCCCGCCTCTCTCGGTTGTGAATAGGGGAAGAAACCAAAGGGAAGTCCAATCGGTAATGGGATGTCATTTAGTTCAAAGTGGAATGGGCCGGAAATGATTTCCTTTTTGCCAACAACCTTGATTTTACTCGCTTTAATGTGAAAATGGGGATGACTTAAATTACAAGTCGTGTAGATTGCATTTCGGATGTAAAGATTATCTTCCTCGTCTTTTTTGACCGTTTTTCCTTGAACATAGCCTTCGCCTTGCTGGGTAACAATTCCCTTAATCGCGGCTCGTTTCGTTTTAAAATTATAGCGAATTTCATCCGAATCGTATTTGTCGGAGCCCTGTGTAAACACCGGTAAGCCTTCCATTTTATGGCTGGTGGAGTCATACCGACCAATGGCATAGACCTCGTTTTTATCCCAATCCAATCGAATGTAACTTGATTCTAAGCTGATTTCGCCATATTTCACCTTGGCGTTTCCATAGAGGTGAACCACCTGTTTGTCGGCATCTAAAACCGTTGAATCAACAGCGGAATAAAATACCGTAGTTTGTAAATCTTGAGATTTGCTAGCGCTATCGGTTTTGGCTATTGATTTTTGCGTGGAATCCGCCAAGATTACCCGCTGCGCCTGTAGCTTGGGTGTTGCTAATAACAAAGCCCAACTCAGTAAAAGGTAATATGTGGATTTCTTTATCAAATGGAATTTAAAAATTATATTTGTCCTTGCAATGAATTTGCAAAATTACATCATTGCTTGGTACCTAAGTGTAATAATCAGAAAAATAATGTTTTCATCCATCCGAGTTGTTTTTGTTCTTGGTTTAACTTTGTCGATTATTTCGGCGACGATGCCGACGATTGACCCAGCTCGTTCGGTCAATAAGAATCTTATCAAAACGGTTTGTTTGGATGCGGGCCATGGTGGAAAGGATCCCGGATGTTTGGGCCCTACGGGTGCTCGAGAGGGGAAAGTCACCCTGAAAATCATTTTGGAATTAGGGAAAAAGTTGAAAGCCGAATACCCAGATTTGAAGATTATCTACACGCGCCAAACCGATGAATTTATCGAACTTTTTGAACGCGCCGACATCGCTAATCGTAATAAAGCTGATTTATTTATTTCTGTTCATTGTAATGCAGCCGTAAATAAATCCGCTTATGGCACGGAAACCTATACGATGGGTTTACACAAAACAGATGGAAATCTAAATGTAGCGAAACGCGAGAACTCGGTAATCTTACAAGAAAAGGACTATCAAACCTCCTACAATGGGTTTGATCCTAATTCGCCTTTAGCACATATCATGATGGCAAATTACCAAAGTGCATTTATGGCCAATTCGGTGAAGTTTGCCTCGCATGTGGAGGACCAGTTCTCCAAAACCTACAAGCGCAAAAGCTTTGGCGTGAAGCAAGCAGGTTTTTTAGTCATTTGGCGGACGGCCATGCCAAGTGTTCTCGTTGAGACGGGCTTTTTAACGAACCCGAATGAAGAAGAATACTTAAACTCAGAAAAAGGGCAAGCTGAGGTTGCGGAAGCTATCGCGACTGCCTTCAAGAAGTATAAATTAGAAATCGAAAAATAAACCCACTATGTTTCAAAGCAACGAATTAAAGGTTGGTTTTTTAGCTTTAATTGCCTTCCTAATCCTCTATTTTGGGTTTAATTTTTTGAAAGGGAATGACGTTTTCTCTTCCTCTAATATTTATTACGTCACCTACGATAACGTAGATGGATTGACCGCATCTAATCAAGTTTTATTAAATGGAATTGAGGTAGGTAAAGTCAAAAAAGTAGAGTTGTTGCCGGAGGATGGCAATAAAATCAAGGTTACTTTACGCATCAATAAAGATTTAATTCTTCCGGATAAATCCATCGTCGTTTTGTCAGATGGGGCCTTGCTCGGCGGGAAAGTGATGCGTTTGGAATTACTCGGAAAAGGATCTTTGCCTAGCGAAAGCATATTAGTTGGAACGACCGAGAAGGGACTTTCTGCTCTGCTAAAGGAACGTGCTTTGCCAGTTTTATCCAATGCGGATTCTTTATTGATTTCCTTCCGAACCATCAGTAAGAAATTTGAGCATACGGGAACCCATTTGAATGAATTGATTAAAAATTCGAATTCAGCGGTGACCAATATCAATGGATCGGTGACAGAGTTAGTGGCCGACAACAAAGCGAACGTGAAGCAGATTACCGCTAACATGAAGTCGTTGACACAAAGTTTGACTGAAACGGAAAAGCAATTAAAGCCCTTGTTGACGAAATTCAATACAGTTGCCGATTCCTTGCAAGCTGTACGCATCGGACAAACCTTGCAGGAAGCGGGGAAAGCGATTAATTCACTGCAGAAGATTGTGACTAAGCTTGAACAAGGACAAGGAACTGCGGGCAAATTATTGGTCAACGATTCATTGTACAACGGGCTTAATAAATCCTTATTGGATCTTGATAAGCTGCTGATCGATTTTCGTACACAGCCCAAACGCTACATACATTTCTCTGTTTTCGGCAAAAAAGATCCGAATCCGGTTACCCAATAATTCCTTTTCATTATGGCGACGAAACAATTACGTATTTCGGCTAGTGTCGAGATTACAGATATATTAATGGCGGAGCTAAGTGAAATTGGATTCGATATCTTTGAAGATACTGACACCGGTATTCAAGCTTATTGCCCACTCGCTGTTTACGACCATGGCGCCGCTCATGAAATCATTGAACGGTATCGATTTTTAGGTCCTATCGAAGTGGAGGAGGCAGAAATCGAAAAGCAAAATTGGAATGCGGTTTGGGAAACCAATTATGACCCCATCCGTATTTCGGACCAAGTAAACATCCGCGCAAGTTTTCATGAGCCTGACCCATCCGTGACCATGGATATCGTCATTAATCCCAAGATGTCTTTTGGGACGGGGCATCATGAAACAACAACCCTGATGGTTCAGGGTATGTTTGAAATAGAGTTAATGAATAAATCCGTCCTTGACGTAGGTACGGGTACCGGAATATTAGCTTTCATTGCGATTAAATTAGGCGCTAACCGAGTACATGGTTTCGACATCGACCCCTGGTCAGTGGAGAATTCGATCGAAAATGCCTTATTGAATGGATGCGAAATGGTGACCTTTCAAGAAGGAACTATTCGAAATGAACCCGATACTACCTATGATGTTGTGCTAGCCAATATCAATCGAAATATCTTGTTGGACGAGCTCGCTGAATATGCCGCACGGCTTGTCCCTGGTGGCACTTTGTTATTAAGTGGATTCTATGCGGATGATATTTCGTATTTGTTGGAAGCTGCGACCTCCCATGGATTATCGTTGGAATCTGAGACGAACTTGCGGAATTGGGCTTGCCTACGTCTGAAGAAGGCTTGAAGTTAATTTTCTTATTCTTAGGTAGTATTTCATAAAAAAACCTTATTTTTGAAGGTTTTACTCATAGAACTCGCGAAATCGAGCTCTGAATAGCTACATGAAGATCTCCCCAAACAAACCTTTTCAGGTTGTTTATTCCTTGTTATCCCACGAATGCCTCGGTTATTTGTTTGAGGTTTTTGTTGTTCAATTGAATGACAAGGGTCAGTTGACGTGGGAGTATCAAACCCTTACGACACGCAATTTCCATGAATTTGCACACAGTTTAGATGAACGCGATGAGGCTGCAGTCAAATTGGTGGAGGGAATGAAACCCGCTGCGATTTATGAGAAATTCAATACCTCCAAGCGCAAGACCATGGAGGAGTTTTATTTGAAGACGTTCGATGCCGAAAAAGGCGAGAAAGAAATTCAAGAGGCGGTTCATGCTGTCGTCGAAAAACGCCGTTCCCAGATTTTCGAATTGATTTGCCCGGATAAAACATTGTTTATCATGGGAAATGACGGCAACCCGATGCGGCAATCCGTTGAAATCCAAGAAGAAGCCGTTGAAGTATTATTCCATTTCATGCGAAATGAGGAGAATACGCACTATTTTCCTACCCTCAAATACAAGGGCAATAAGCTGGAATTTCAATACAAGGATGCCCTCATTCTTTGTGACGAACCAGCTTGGATGCTTTTAAATCAAAAGCTTTATCACTTCAAACCTCAATTAGAAGGCAAGAAATTACGCGCCTTTTTGAATAAGAAGTTTGTCGTTATTCCTCGAAACATGGAGGAAGATTATTTCAGAAAATTCGTCAAAGCCATGGTGGCTCGCTACCCTGTTCATGCCAAAGGTTTTGAGATTACCAATACCGAAAAGAACTGTCAATACCTTTTATCTTACGGGCCCATTACCCCGAAGTTAGATGAAGATGAAAAAGTAAGTTCCAAGAAAGCTTTGGAAGCTGCGGATCGATGGCAGTTTGTCCTTTCCTTCCAATATGGGAATAATCGCTTCCCTTGGGATGGTCTCTCCGCGGAGGCGAATGTCTTATTTGAAAAGAAAGGCGATAGCTATGCTTTTCAAAAAATCATGCGCTCCCTCACCAAGGAAAAGCGTGCGTTTCAAGCACTTAAATCAATGGGTCTGCCCATGGAAGCGGATGGCCGGGCAACGATTTCCCGTTCAGATGCCGTACAATGGCTAACTGCCCACAAGCAAGACCTAGATCAAGGCGCATTTACCGTTCAATTCAAAGGTGACGGTTCTGCCCCAAGGTATTTCCTAGGTAAACCGGAAATTAAGATTCGTATTGGCGAGAAATTAGATTGGTTTGATGTGCAGGCTATTATTTCGTTTGGGACTTTCCAGATCCCATTCTTGAAGATACGCCAACTCATTTTACAGAAGAAGAAGGAATTCCATCTGCCCGATGGTTCCATCGCCATTATCCCCGATAACTGGTTTCATGATTACCAAGATCTTTTCTATTTCTCCGAGACCCGTCCCGGTGAAGAGGGGGTATTTTTACGCCGTCAACATTTTCAATTGATTCAAGAATGGGAAAACCAAGAATTGGTCAAAACCAATTTGCGGACAAAAACCCTCAACGATCTCAAACTCGAAACCAAAGAGTTCCCCGTTCCGAAGAACTTCAAGGGAACGCTTCGCCCATATCAATTGGAAGGTTACCGTTGGATGCGGACACGCCAAGCGGCCGGCTTAGGCGCCTGTTTAGCAGATGATATGGGTCTTGGTAAGACGGTGCAAACCTTGTGTCTATTGCAGAGCTTAAAGGAGCAAGGGGAGACGGCACCGTCCTTATTGGTTATGCCAACTTCCCTCTTGTACAACTGGGAGATGGAAGCCAAGAAATTTACTCCGCAATTGCGTGTCTTGGTTTATAGTGGACCCCAACGAGAGAAATTACAGGCCCAGATTGGCAAAGTTGATTTGATTCTTTGCTCATTCGGGATGGTTCGTTCGGATATAGACTGGTTTGAGAAACAAGCCTTTAGTTATGTCATCTTGGATGAGTCGCAAGCGATTAAAAATCCTTTGGCTAATATTACGAAGGCCGTTCAAAAGTTAAATGCGAAGTACCGTTTAGTGATGACGGGAACGCCGCTGGAAAACTCAACCATGGACTTGTGGTCACAAATGAATTTTGTTAATACAGGTTTATTAGGTACTCAGCGATATTTTAAGGATTATTTTCAAATTCCCATTGAGAAGAAGGCCGATAGCGATCAGAAAAAACGTCTTTATTTCTTAATAAAGCCTTATTTATTACGTCGTGAAAAGCGGCAGGTAGCAGCGGATTTACCAGAGAAAATGGAGTCCATTACTTATTGCACCATGTCGGAGGAACAAGAACGCCTATACGATAAGACGAAATCGTTCTATCGCGATGTGTTGTTGAAACAAATCAAAGACGAGGGTCTTCAAAAATCCCGATTCTCTGTCCTTCAAGGTCTAACCAAATTACGCCAATTAGCGAATCACCCGGCACTCTGTGAAGAAGGCTTCGAGGGAGAATCCGGCAAGATGGAGGCTGTGTTAGAGAAATTGGAAACTGTATTGGAGCAGCATCATAAGGTGTTGATATTCAGCCAGTTTGTCCAGCATTTAGGCCTTATTCGCAAGGCTTTGGATGAGCGAGGCATTGATTATGCTTATTTGGACGGAAGTACCTCCGATCGTAAAGGTCAGGTGGAAAGTTTCCAAAAGGACGATGGGCAATCTGTATTTTTGATTTCCTTGAAGGCCGGTGGGGTAGGTTTAAACTTGACTGCAGCGGATTACGTATTCTTATTGGATCCGTGGTGGAATCCAGCGGCGGAGGCACAAGCGATCGACCGGGCGCACCGAATCGGACAGAAGAAGACCGTATTTACCTATAAGTTTATCAGCAAGGAAACCGTCGAAGAAAAGATTTTATCCTTGCAGCAACGGAAGCTTGATTTAGCGAATGAACTAGTGACTTCAGATGAAAGTATCTTGCGTAATCTGAGTGAGGATGAAGTCTTGGATCTATTGAGCTAGTTTAACCAAAATATTTTTGGCAACCTCGTGGCTAATAAACACTGCGGGTTTTCCCTCGATGCTTACCGCAATCGAACGATCAAACTCGTTGATTTCTTGCACGCTTAGGCCACTCCCAAGACTTAAATTCATTTTCGTAAGTAATTGCAGAAAGACAGCAGAGTCTTTCGCTACGCCCATCAGCACGCAACTTTTTCCTGCTCTGATATCTGCCAAATGCAAATAGCCTAGTTCTGGCATCACTCCACTTTTACTGGGAATTGGATCTCCGTGTGGGTCCGTTTTGGGGAATTCAAGAAAGGCATCCAGCTTGTCGATGAGCGTATCCGACTCAATATGTTCCAGCTGTTCAGCGATTTCATGAACCTCATCCCAGTTAAAGCCCATTTTTTCCACCAGAAAAACCTCCCATAACCGGTGCTTGCGAACAATGCCCAAGGCTATTTTTTCACCCTCCGGACTTAAACGAACACCTTGGTATTTTTGGTAGTTGACCCAGCCCTTATCAGCCAGTTTGCGAAGCATATCGGTTACCGAAGCCGCTTTTGTCTGCGTTAATTCAGCCACTGCATTGGTTGATATATCCTCATTATGGCCCTCTGAAAGGCGATAAATGATTTTCAGGTAGTTTTCTTCCGCAAATGAAGTCGCCATCTTGAATTGTTTTGAACTCAAAAATAAGGAATTATTTGGGGATTTAATTTTTTTTAGGCTTAACTAAAAATTATTTTTGAATTGTCGTAAAATAAGTATATTTGAAGGTAAATAGTTAATTCAATGTCCAAGCATTGGCGTAAATCACATCCGGAAAATTCATTGAGCGAGGTTTTTGCTACGATACCTGTCCCTAAAGGAGAAGGATTTTGGCGAAATTTACGCGCATTCATTGGTCCAGGATTTATGGTCGCTGTCGGCTACATGGATCCTGGAAACTGGGCGACGGATTTAGCAGGTGGCGCTCAATTTGGCTATACGCTTCTATCGGTGATTCTTATCTCCAGCCTCTTTGCCATTTTGCTTCAACATTTGGCCTTGAAATTAGGCGTGGCTACAGGTCGGGATTTAGCGCAAGCCTGTGGTGATTCCTTCTCAAAACCGGTCGCGTATTTTCTTTGGATTATTTGTGAATTAGCTATCGCAGCCTGCGATCTAGCCGAAGTGATTGGCTCCGCGCTCGCGCTTCATTTGCTTTTTGGTATACCCATTTTAGCGGGTATCGCAATTACCATTCTGGATGTTTTCTTAATTCTTTATTTTCAAAATCGCGGTTTTCGCGTCCTTGAATCCATCGTGATGGCCTTGCTTGCTGTCATTGCGCTCTGTTTTGCCTATGAAATGTGGGCGGCACAGCCCGCGGTTGCTCAAGTTTTACAAGGCCTCATTCCTAGTTCGAGTATCCTGATGGATGAGCGTCAATTATATGTTGCTATTGGTATCTTAGGAGCTACCGTGATGCCCCATAATCTATACCTGCATTCGAGCATTGTGCAGACCCGTGCTTTTGAACAAAATGACATCGACCGTAAAAAAGCCATCAAGTATGCGACTTGGGACTCTACGATTTCCCTTAGCTTTGCCTTCTTCATCAATGCGAGTATTTTGATTTTAGCGGCGGCGGCTTTTCATTGGAATGGCCGTCAGAACGTTGCCGATATCCAAGATGCCTTTGTGCTGCTGGATCCCGTGATGGGCACAAATTGGGCGAGTATCTTATTTGCTGTGGCACTTTTAGCGTCAGGTCAAAATGCCACGGTAACAGGTACATTGGCGGGGCAAATTGTCATGGAGGGATTCATCGATTTGAAGATGAAACCTTGGTTAAGACGAATGATTACCCGAATGATTGCCATCGTGCCCGCATTCTTCGTGACCTGGATTTGGGGGGAATCTCGTATCAATGAATTATTGATTTTCTCGCAAGTCATTCTATCGATGCAACTGAGCTTTGCCGTTATTCCATTGGTTTGGTTTACGAGTGATCCCGAGCGAATGGGACCTTTTGTGAATCCGGCCTGGATGCGTAATCTCGCTTGGATTGTCTCTGCGATTATTCTCTCGCTTAATTGTTATTTACTAGGTCAAATCCTTTTTGCCTAACGTTTTTTCCAGCGGTTATTGGATCCGATTGGATAGGACTGAAAATCTTCATTGGCTAGTCGGGGTGCAGCAATTCCTTCATTTAGCTCAAGATCCGTTTCGATTTGAATGAGTTCTTGAACCTCCATTTTTTCCATCAAGGCCTCGATGGTTTTGGTTCCTCCTTCTACTAAAATCGATTGAATGCCCTTTGCATAGCAATAGCGCATAAAAGCCGCTAAGTAATCAGATTCCCCCAAAGCAACCCATTCTTTATGGCCATCCGATTTAGTGATTTCATATGTGAATAGGATGGTCGGATTGCCATCCGTTAAAACGAGGGCATTGGGATTCGTTCGGCCCTGTGGATCCAAGATCAATCGTAAGGGCGATTTCCCAGGCCACATCCGGGTTGTTAAACTCGGATTATCGTTATTCACCGTGTTAACTCCCACTAAAATGGCATGGTGCTCAGATCTTAATCGGTGGACCAAGGCATGACTAATCGGATTCGAAAACAAGATCGCCGCTCCCGATTTTTGAGCAATAAATTGATCCGAGGAGCTGGCGAATTTAACAGTTAAGTAGGGTCGTTGATGTCGGTGAAAGTGAAAGAATCGGCGATTCAGGTATTCTCCTTTTTCTGCTAAAATACCTATTTCAACTTCGATACCCGCAGCTTGTAATTTGGCGACTCCCTGCCCCGCAACCAAGGGATTGGGATCCAGGTTGCAGATGACTACTCGGCCAACTTGATGTTTGATCAGTAGATCGGCACAAGGAGGGGTTTTACCCGTATGACTGCAGGGTTCTAAACTGACATAAACGGTCGCGCCACGTGCATCTTCCGTTTGACGGAAGGCATTAACTTCAGCATGGGGACCGCCGTATTGGGCATGATACCCTTCGCCAATTATTACGTTATCTCGTACGATAACACATCCAACCCAAGGATTAGGAACAACGAACCCTCCACCCAGTTGGGCCAAATCAAGGGCTCGTTGCATCCAAATTTCATCACTCACCTTGTGAAGGTTTTAAATTTCTAGACATGTAGCTGTAAATCGCCGGAATCACATACAAGGTTAAGGTAGTTGAGAATAACATACCCCCTACAACAGCAATACCCATCGAAACACGGCTCGTTGAACCGGATCCCAAGGCCAAGGCAATCGGTAAAATACCTAAGATCGTACAAAGCGATGTCATAATAATCGGTCTGAAACGTGCTGTGGCTGCACTTTTTACCGCTTCTAATTTCGCTAACCCACTTTCCTTTTTCTGATTCGCAAATTCTACAATCAGGATACCATTCTTCGTTACCAAACCAATCAATACAATGATTCCAATTTGCGAGAAGATATTCAGCGTTTGGCTAAAATCCCACAGGGATAATAGTGCTCCGGCTACGGCTAATGGTACCGTAAACAAGATAATGAATGGATCGATAAAGCTTTCAAACTGCGCCGATAGAATCAAGTAAATCAATAAAATGGCAAGCGCAAAGGCAAAAAGCAACGAAGAACTCGACTCTTTAAATTGCTTACTTTGTCCGTCATAGGCTGTAGAGAAGGATTCATCGAAGGTTTCTTTGGCCAACTTATCCATCTCGTCCAAGGCTTCTCCTAAGGTAACTCCTTTTGCCATCTGTGCCGTCACCGTAGCAGCCGAGTACCGATTGAAACGGAATAATTGCGGTGGCGTACTCTGTTCCGTAATCTTTACCATGTTGTCCAATTGAATCAAATCGCCCCGATTATTTTTCACGTAAAGTGACTTCAAATCGTTCACGTCATTACGCAAAGAACGATTGATTTGACCAATCACCTGGTATTGCTTTCCATCCATGATGAAATATCCGAAACGACGTCCTGAAAGTCCCAATTGTAAGGTTTGCGCTACATCTTGAATCGATACACCCAAGTTTTGTGCTTTGGCACGATCAATTTCCAAGCGGAGCTCAGGCTTCGTGAATTTCAAGTTGATATCGGACACCTCAAATTTTGGAGAATCCCGCACCTTAGCCATAAACTGTGGCATCATTTTTTTCAATTTCTCAAAGTTAGGGGCCTGAACCACAAAGGCTACAGGCAAACCTCCACCCCCACGTTGACCCGTTTGCAAGGTTGGCTCCTGAATAACAATCGTTTTAGCTCCAGAAAATTTCTTCACCTTCGGTTGGAGAGCATCGACAATCGCTTGTTGGCTCCTACGCGCCGCCGTATCACTTAATAAAATCCGAATCATTCCAGAATTTGAACCGGCATTTCCGAATCCGGGTGATGTAATGGTGTAGATGGCACTCCGCTCTTTTTCCGGAATTTCCTTCATGATGAATTTGGTAATTTCATCCGTAAAGTTCAACATGTAGTCGAATGTAGCGCCTTCCGGTGCCGTTGCACTGACACGCATTTGACCGCGGTCTTCCAATGGCGCCAATTCAGATGGGATAGCTCCTGATTTGAATAGCGTATAAATCACGCCTACCAAACCGATCATAATCACCCAAGCAATCCATCGTACCTTAAGGAATGAGTTCAATGAATTTTCATAGGCCGTTGTCATCCAAACAAAGAACGGCTCCGTTACATTGTAAAACCATGGCTTGCTATGCCCCCCTTTTAATAATTTCGAACTCAACATGGGTGTCAAGGTCAGGGAAACAAACGCAGAAATAATTACCGAGCCTGCGACCACAATACCGAATTCGCGGAATAATTGGCCAGTGATGCCCTGCAAGAAAATCACGGGTAAGAATACTGCAGCAAGGGTTACCGTTGTGGAAATAACCGCGAAGTAAATTTCTTTCGAACCCTCCAAGGCAGCCTCCCAGGGGCTTAATCCTTCTTCTATTTTGGTATAGATGTTTTCCAATACCACAATCGCATCATCCACGACGAGACCAATGGAGAGTACAATTCCCAATAAGGTTAACACGTTCACCGAGAAACCCGCCAAATACATAAAGAAAAATACCCCGATTAAAGAAACCGGAATGGCGGTTAATGGAATAATGGTTGATCGCCAGTCGCGTAGAAACAAGAAAATAACAATCGTTACTAATAGAATAGCCGTTAAAATGGTTTCTTCCACCTCCTCAATCGACCTGCGAACATATTTCGTGTTATCAAAACCCTCTTTCAGAATGACATCACTCGGAATGGTCGTCTGAATCTGCTTCATTTTTAAATGAATCTGGTCGACAATCTCGATTTGGTTAGAACCCGGTTGCGGAATGACCGCAATCGAAATCATCGGTACCATATCACGCTTGAAAAATGTTTTTTCATTTTCTGGAGCAAGTTCTGCGCGACCCACATCCGAAAACTTCACGGAACGGTCCCCTTCTTCCCGGATAATTAAATTGTTGAAATCCTCAACAGAGGTCATACGTCCTTGCGTACGAACCGTCAATTCCGTATTGTTTCCTTCGATACTTCCTGACGGTAACTCGATGTTCTGTTTCGTTAAGGCACTCACAATATCGGGCGCCGTTAAACGGAAGGATGCCAAACGCTCGGGGTCAATGTGTAATCGCATCGCATATTTCTTCTCACCCCACATTTGAACCGAACTTACCCCCGGAATGGTTTGAAGTTTTTCCTTCACATTTCGCGTTGCGATCTCATTCAAACTCAATAAATCGCGCGTATTCGAATAAATATTTAAGTTGTATATCGGGTTTGAATCTGCATCGGCTTTCGATACCACGGGCGGATCAACATCCTTTGGCAATAAAGCCATCGAACGAGAAACCCGGTCGCGCACGTCATTCGCAGCGTCTTCAATGTTGACAGCTAAATCAAATTCGACCGTGATATTCGACCGACCGTCCCTACTCGAACTCGAGAGTGTTTTAATCCCCGCAATTCCATTAATAGATTCCTCCAGAGGCTCGGTAATCTGGGATTCGATGATGTCCGCATTGGCACCCGTATAGCTCGTCTGAACCGTTACGACCGGCGGATCCACAGAAGGATATTCACGAATACCTAAATAGGAATATCCGATTAAGCCAAATACAATAATCGTTACAGACATAACGATAGAAAGTACGGGGCGTTTGATGCTAATATCTGATAATGATGCCATAGTATTATTAGGTTTAGGCCAATTGCGTTGTGGGAATTGGTTTTAATTGGGATAACAGTTCCCAGACGGTTTCAAATGGAATTTCAGTCGACAGGCCATTTGGATAATGGTAAATCTTGGCACGACCGTTTTCATAAGCTCCCGAATAGGGCATGTGGTTTTTAAAATCTTTATAATCGCCGAGCAAAATTAATCCCGGAATTTCAAATGCATTTGCAATATGTGTAGGCCCCGAATCAATTCCGATAAAGAATTTAGCACCTTGGATAATCTTTGCCATACTCACTAAACTCGTTTTTCCTACGTAGGATATAAACTTCGGGTGATCAATCGCTAATCCATCTGAAATGCCAATTTCAATCAGGGTCACATTGTATTGATCCAAAATTCTTTGAATTAATGTATGCCAATTTTCGTCGACCCATTCGCGCTCGGCGCCATTTGATTTTCGATGGATCACCCAATAATTTTGCGGTAATTGGAGTGAATCATCATTTCCCAAATACAAATGAGGTTGTTTCGACTCTACATAGGGGATATCACACATATCAAACACACCTTTTAACAAATTACCGCGATGGTAATAGTTGTGCATGTTTAAGTCCAATTGGTCTGCTTTTGGGTTAATTAATTCGCGATGGAAATAGCTATCAAATCGTAAATTGCTTAAATGCAAATTGTAGAATTGGGTAAAAGGCGAATGCTGCGTTAACCAAATGCTATTCAGGATGGAATGTTCGTCGATCACCACATCGATTTGAGGGTGATTTTCCAAAAGACTACGGAAGCTTGCCTTCACAATCCAAACAATCTTTGCTTTTGGATGCTTAAGACGTAACTCCCCGATGATCGGCTCCGCAGCTACAATGTCACCCAAATGTTCAGCCAATAGAATTCCAATAACAGGCTTTTGGAAACGTTGCATCCGTATTCGGATGTAAAGTCGGGCATAAGCCATACATGCCGATAACCAATAGTTCAGTTTTCGGAATTTGTATGCCCATAAGGACCGACTTACATAGATGGATGCCATAAATCGTTTATTCTACGACTTCTTTTATTTCAACTTCCCCATCAGGTTTTACCTGAATGACGCCATTCGTAATCAAGGTGTCACCAATCGAGAGACCAGAAAGTATTTCGACGTTCTTCTCCCCACGGTTACCCAGTTTTACCTTCACGGGCACTGATTTACCCTGTTTTACAATGAAGACTTTATTACCTGATGCTTCTGGAATAACGGCCTCCGTTGGAATTAAGATTGCACTACCCTTTGATTTTAAGATTAAATTAATCTTTGCAAAAGCTCCTGGAACCAGTTGATTGCCCGGATTTGGGGCCAAGGCACGGATTTGCAAAGTTCGAGTTAATGGGTCGATTTTCGGGTCGATGGCGTATACCTTGCCAACAAACGTCTTCTCCTCATTTTCCGTTTGGAATTCCACTGTGCTACCTTTGCTGATCACCGTGGCATATTTTGCTGGAATCGAAAATTCGATTTTAGCTGGATTAGTATTTGTTAAGGTCGCAATCTTCGTCGTCGGGGAGATGTAACTACCCAAACTCACATAACGGAAACCAATCGTTCCTGAAAAAGGAGCTTTGACTGTCGTTTTAATTATCTGCGCCTTCAAATCTTCAATATCCGCTTCGATGGTATTGACCGTATTGACTGCAATGTCATATTCGCGTTGCGAAATTGCTTCTTTCTGTAGCAAGATTTTTTGACGAGCCTCGTTGTCTTCCGCTAATTTCTTGTTGAATCCCAATTTACGTAAGCGTGCTTGCAAATCGTCGTCATTGATTCGAAACAAAACAGTACCTTTTTGAACAACATCACCCTCCTTGATATTTAGTAAGATGATTCTGCCGGCGATTTCCGAACGAATTTCAACCTCCTCATTTGGAAGAATGCTTCCCGTAGAATTAATCATGTCATCCAATCGAGTTGATTTGATTACAGAAACTACTACGGCTGTTTTTCCGCCACCCTTGCCTCCTGGGCCACCCTTCTCTTTTTTAGCCTCCTCCTCTGGATTCTTGGTGAGCGATTGCTTGATTTTTGGATAAAACGCCAGCCCCAAGATTAAGGCAATGATTGCGATACTGACGATCGTTTTACTTACTTTATTCATCGTTTTTTATAATCGGTTTAGGATAATAATCAAATTACATAATTGCTACCATTTAGCTGTCCTAAATTGTAGGTTTATTGGTTAACCAAGGTAAAATTTGTTCGTTTTGGATTTGATTCATCACGAAATGACTTTGAGCATTCCCAATGTTTTTGATGCTGGCCAATTTGTGTAAAATAAAATTTCGGTATTCATCCATGTCGGAAACAACAATCTTCAATAGGAAATCGCTATGTCCTGATACGCAATAACATTCTTGAACCTCCACGAGCGACATGACATCCGTCTCAAATTGATTCAGGTATTCGGCCGCATGTTCCTTCAGGGAGATGTCGCAAAAAACAGTTAATGACTTCCCTAGTTTATTCGGGTTTATGGTGGCCTTGTATCCGGTGATCACTCCATCTTTCTCCATGCGTTTGATCCGCTCATGCACCGGTGTGGCGCTAAGTCCCAAACGAGAGGCCATCTCCTTATTCGACATGAAGGCATCCTCATGCAAGAAGGCTAAGATTTGTTTATCTATATCATCAATTTTTGCCATCGCCCTTCGGTGTTTCCGTGATGGATGCGCCGGCCGACACAATGCCTTTCAGGGTGTCTGTACGCATAAATTGCTCCAAGCTAATTTTGTATTTCCCTACTCGAGAAAATCGCAAACCTTTAAATATCGGATAGGAGTGACTGTACATGTCACCTAATCCTGTACCCTTCGGTTTACCCGTTTTCGCATCATAAAAAAAGGCTTCCGCAAAAGCTCGCTTGATAACGAATCCATCCGAATTCATAATCTTGGGGATGAAATACAAGTTGTAATAGGGGTAATCATTGGACTGACGAATCGCTACATTTAGGTCGTACGATTTCGTCGTATCACTTATTTCAAAGGGTATTTCAACCTTGTTTTTTTGTAGCCAACCATTTTCCGACATCGATACCGTTTGGTCAACGAGCGTGTCGGTTTGGCAAGATACGGTCATGCCAAGCGTAAGGAACAATATAATGCGCTTGTAAAACATGGCTTAAGATGCTGAAGGGGCTTCTGGTCCACCTCCCTCGCGTGGAGGACGAGGTTTAAATTTCTTTTTAAACTTCTTTTTGAATGGTTTTGGTGTTGCATTTTCCCCATCTGCTTGAGGAGCCGCACCTTCTGTTTTAGGCGCCTGCTCCGGACGAGGTTTGCGATCCTGCTGAGGACGAGGCCCCCGATTATCTCCTTCCTTCGGTCCACGATTATCAGGTCTTGGACCACGATTATCACGCCCTTCCGGTTTAGGCCCACGATTTTCACGAGGTCCACGGTTTTCAAAACGGTCGCGCCCACCTCGGTTATTCCCCGATTTCCCCGCCGGTTTTTTCCCGCCGTATTTCTTATCCATTCGCTCCAAATCCGAGTTTAATTCAGAGAGCGTTGGCTTCTCCACAACCGGCGCATCTGGATTTAAATCCGAGAAGGACTCTGGTATAATTCCTTTCTTATTCAACTCAATAATTTCAGCAACACGATCACAAGAAACCGGAATCCATATCGCCTCTTCGCCTACAATGCCAAACCACATCATGCGTTTAAAGATGTCGGTCTTCTGCAAAATGGCATCCCCCTTCTTCGTTTTTAAACGCCCTTCGATCGTCGGGATCCCTTTCAAGGCATCCATGTAGGTCTCTAATTCATAATTCAAGCAACATTTCAAACGCCCACACTGACCACTTAATTTCACGGGATTCAGTGATAAATTCTGGTAGCGTGCTGCGGAAGTCGTTACATTTTTAAAGTCTGTCAGCCAAGTTGAACAACATAACTCGCGTCCACAAACTCCGATTCCTCCTAAACGCCCTGCTTCTTGACGCAAAGAAATCTGCTTCATTTCCACACGTACTTTGAATTCAGTCGCCAAGAGTTTAATCAACTCCCGGAAATCTACCCGGTCGTCGGAAGAATAATAAAATACGGCTTTTGTGCCATCCGATTGGAACTCCACGTCGGAAAGCTTCATGTTAAGTTTTAAATCACTGATGATTTGTCGGCCGCGGTACATCGTCGGCATATCACGCGCAATCATTTGCTCGTGTTTTTCGAGATCTTTGTCGTTGGCAACACGTACAATGGTCTTTAAATTATCATCGTCTTTGATGCCCTTTTTCAATAATTGCAAACGGACTAATTCCCCTTGAAGGGAAACAATACCCAAATGCAATCCTGTCGTCGATTCGATCATGACCGCATCGCCTGTGTGTAATTCCAACTTGTTTACATTGCGGAAATATTCCTTGCGCCCGCCTTTGAATTTGACTTCTACGACGTGGAAACGCTGAAATTGAGGCACATCAAGGTCGGAAAGCCAGTCAAAGACATTCATTTTGTTGCAGCCACCTGAGCCACACCCCCCGTTACTTTGACAACCTGCTACTTCGCCTGTTGCGCCTTTGGATCCACATGACCCTGTTGAACACGATTTACATGCCATATTATGTGTTGGATTGGCTTTTATCCCTTATACCGTAGGACGTCAAGACCAATATCTCGTCTAAAATTTTTCCCTTCGAATTGGATCGCCAACGCCGCCTTTTGAGACTTTTGTATGGCTTTTTCCAAGGTATTCGAAGTGCCTGTTAAGGCAATTACTCGGCCTCCATTCGTAAGGAGTTGGCCTTCCTGCTCCTTTGTGCCCGCTTGGAAAATATGAGCATCCGTCACTTGGTCTAAACCCGTGATGACATCTCCTTTGCGGTAATCTTCGGGATATCCTCCCGCAACCACCATGGTTGTCACAGCATATTGTGCTGAGATTTGAATTTTTTCTTCGTTCAAGGTCCCTTTGGCAGCCGCAAGAAGCAAAGATAAGAAATCTGATTCGATTCTAGGTAATACGACCTCTGTTTCCGGATCCCCCATCCGGGCATTGTACTCAATCACATAGGGCTCACCCTCATGATTCATCAGCCCAATAAAGATGAAGCCTTGGTATTTGATTCCATCGGCCTTCAATCCAGCCAATGTCGGCTTAATCACCCGATTATCCACATGTTCCATAAATGAGGCTGTCGCAAAAGGAACCGGCGAAACGGCACCCATTCCTCCCGTGTTCAATCCCTCATCATTTTCACCAATTCGCTTGTAATCCTTGGCTTCGGGTAACACCACATAGTTTTCACCATCCGTCAATACAAAGACCGATAGCTCGATTCCTCGTAAAAACTGCTCAATCACCACTTTATCCGATGCCGCACCAAATTTAGAATCCAAGAGCATTTCCTTTAAGGATGCCTTTGCTTCCTCCAAAGTTTGTGCAATAATCACTCCCTTACCCGCTGCTAAACCATCTGCCTTCAAGACAATCGGAAGCGACTGCGTTTCGAGATAGGCCAAACCCGCTTCGACACTTTCCTTCGTAAAGGTCTGCGATGCGGCGGTTGGTACACCATGCCGATGCATAAAGTTTTTAGAAAAATCCTTACTTCCTTCTAATTGAGCTCCCTCAGCACCTGGGCCCACGATGCCCACATGTTTTAAATCTTCCTGTGATTCAATATAATCGCGAACCCCTTTCACCAAAGGCTCCTCCGGGCCTACCACGACTAATTCAATCTGATGCTCACGAATTGCTTGTGCAATTCCGGCTAAGTCTGCTACTCCGATGGCTAAATTGGTACCCAGTTCCGCCGTACCCGGATTACCCGGAGCGATAAATAAACTACTTAGTAATGGACTCTGCGCAATCTTCCATGCAAAAGCATGCTCCCGACCGCCCGATCCGATAATTAATACATTCATTCTGTTTTATTAATTGGCTAATTCACTCAAAAACTTAATGCGCATCAAACGCAATTCCTCTTCACTCACATCTTCAATGTTACACTCATCCAATGCCTGTGTGATATTGTCGGTATCTGCCGACATGAAATAATCGTAGATCTCGTCCTGCTTATCCGGCTCGATGACCTGATTAATAAAGTAATCTAAATTTAATTTAGTTCCCGAATAGCAAATCGCTTCGATCTCCTCAATTAATTCGGCCATCGATAATTCCTTCTGCTCGGCAATTAAATCCAAATCAATTTTTCGGTCGACCTGCTGGATAATGTAAATCTTGATTTTCGATTTGTTGACGGTCGACTTAACCACAACCTCCTTCGCCGTCTCAATTTCATTTTCATCCACATAGCGAATAATCGCATCCAAAAATTGCTTCCCGAACTTGACCACCTTGCCCATTCCAACCCCGTTGATTTGGGACATTTCCTCCTGGGTAGTGGGGTAGGTAGTTGCCATCTCCTCCAACGAAGGGTCTTGGAAAATCACATAAGGTGGCAGGTTTTTCTCCTTAGCTACCTTTTTACGTAGATTCTTTAAGATCTCAAATAAGGCATCATCGTAGGCTTTCGCCCCAACAGCCGCATTCTCTTCCTCGTTTTCGGCCGCAATATCCTCCTGCTCATAATCGTGGTCTCGGGAAAATGTCAACGGATAGGAGTCAGTTAAGAAGTCTTGCCCTTTTTTGCTCAACTTCAATACTCCGTAATTCTCGATATCTTTCGTGAGGAAATCATAAATCAATACCTGCTTGATAAACGAGATCCACGGTGATTTTTCATCTTCTGGATTTACTTCTTTCTTCTTTTTACGAAGCTTTTGTTTTTTAGGCGCCTGCTCCTCACCATCGTTGTCTTCATCCTCCTCATCGTCCTCATCTTCATCCTCTATTTGGGCCCAAGAAACCTTTTTGCCTATTCCGAATACAGAAAGATTTTCCTGTTCATAACTCTGGGTGTATTGATTGGTTTTCCCCTCCAACACATCCGCGATATGCTCCGCATCAAATTTCTCACCGGTTTGTTTCACCGCTTCGAGTACCCAACTCACCTCTTCTTCGGCTTTGAAAGTTGGCGTAGGGTGCATGCAATTATCGCAGAATCCACAGTTTTCCGCCATGTGCTCACCAAAATAACTCAAGAGCTGCTTCCGGCGGCAAACGCCTAAATTGGCGTAATAAACCATTTCGCTCAACAAGATTTTTGCATTTTCCTTTTCGGAAACCGCTTTATCCTTGTTGAACTTATCTAGTTTTAAAATATCATCGTAGGTGTAAAATAAAATACAGGTTCCATCCAATCCGTCACGTCCAGCGCGCCCCGTCTCCTGATAATAGCCTTCCAATGATTTAGGTGCATCGTAGTGGATCACAAATCGAACATCGGGTTTATCGATACCCATACCAAAGGCGATCGTGGCGACCATCACTTCGACTTCCTCATTTAAGAAAGCTTCTTGGTTGGCCATACGGACCTGAGGATCCAAGCCAGCGTGATAAGGCAATGCCTTGATTCCATTGACGCCTAATAATTCGGATACTTCTTCCACCCGTTTCCTACTGAGACAATAAATAATGCCCGCCTTGCCCGTATGACTTTTTATGTAACGGATTAATTGCTTGTCAATATCCTTTTTCGAGCGAATCTCGTAATATAAATTCTTGCGATTAAATGACGATTTGAAGACCGTCGCGTCTTCTAAATTTAAGGTTTTTTGGATATCCTGCTGAACCTTCGGCGTTGCTGTGGCCGTTAGTGCGATGATCGGAAGTTTGGTATCGATCGACTCGATGATGTTGCGAATCTTGCGGTATTCCGGACGGAAATCATGTCCCCATTCCGAGATACAATGCGCTTCATCAATCGCCACAAAGGATATTTTTGCCTGCTGCAAGAAGTTTAAATTCTCCTGCTTGTTCAGCGATTCAGGAGCAATGTAGAGCAACTTAACACTGCCACTAATTACCTCTGCTTTCACCCGATTGATTTCAGCCCGACTCAATGAAGAGTTTAAAAATTGCGCATTAATACCAAATGCGAGCATTTGATCCACTTGATTCTTCATCAACGCAATTAAAGGGGAAATAACAATCGCCGTTCCTGGCATCACGATGGCGGGCAACTGGTAACAAAGAGATTTGCCTGCTCCCGTAGGCATCAATACGAAACTATTATTGCCATCAATCGTATTCCGAATGATCGCCTCTTGTTCGCCTCTAAACTGACTAAAGCCAAAGGTTTTTTTGAGCTGTTCTCTCAATACCTCACTAGAAATGGAAGTCGGCATAATTTTTATCGTGGCGTAAGTGTTTCAGTTATTGCATAAGAATTGGTTATCTTTGTGGGTTCCCAAAATCTTACTAACATTGAAATTAAGCAAAAATATTCAAAGCACAGCAAAAAAAGTTTTAAGCCAAGAAGCGGAGGCAATACTGCGCGTAAGTGAGGGAATTGATTCGGATTTTGAGGCCTGTGTGGAACATTTGCTCGCTAGCAGCGGCCGCATCGTCTTTACGGGGATCGGTAAATCAGCCATCATCGCCCAAAAAATCGTTGCCACGATGAATTCGACAGGCACACCCGCCTTGTTCATGCATGCCGCCGATGCCATTCACGGGGATTTGGGAATGATTCAAGCGGGTGATTCCGTGATTTGTATTTCAAAGTCGGGAGACACCCCCGAAATCAAAGTTTTAGTTCCCTTAATCAAGCGTACAGGGGTTTCCTTGATCGCAATGGTTTCGAATAAGCAGTCCTATTTGGGCCAACAAGCCGATTTTATCCTACACGCACTCGCCGAACAAGAGGCGGACTTGATGAATTTAGCACCTACGACTTCCACAACGGTAGCCCTTGCCTTGGGCGATGCGCTAGCAGTTTGCTTGTTGGAGTGCAAAGGATTTACCGCACAAGATTTCGCCAAATACCACCCAGGCGGTGCATTGGGAAAGCGTATGTATCTGAAGGTGAGCGATATCTATCCACAACACGAATTTCCAGTTATCTCGCCGAGTGCCAGCATTCAAGAGGCCATCCACGAAATCAGCTCCAAGCGTTTAGGCGCAACAGCCGTGGTCGATGCAGAAAATCAACTAATTGGTATTATAACCGATGGTGACGTGCGTCGTATGTTGGAGAATCACAGTAATTGGTCCGAAATCCAGTTGGGCGACATGATGAATCGCACCCCGAAAACGATCGAATCGGATGCTTTTGCCACAGAGGCATTAGCCATCATGCAATCTAAAAACATCACCCAATTAGTGGTGACGGAAAATAAAAAGGCCGTGGGATTTGTACATCTCCACGACCTGTTAAAAGAGGGTATCGTTTAATCTTAACGCATGCGATTGGACGATTGCACGAGCATTTCGTCCTTGCGAACTAAGCGGTTCGCAATCATGTTGGCCAATAAAGACACCACCATCGCGTAAAATCCAACACCATATTGTCCTTGTGCCTCGGGCTCAAAGTTAGGCATCGCTTCCTTGAAAATTACCCAGAAAGAATATCCCATCGCTCCGGCCAACAGCAAGGAATTAATTAAGCCCAACATCATTTGACGAATTCGATTCTTGAAAGAGAAAATGGTCACAAGCGTGATGATCGTCGATAAGGTCAAAAGGATGATAATCGCAATACTGCTATTTTCGGTTACGGTATTTTCCGTTTGAACGAGCGTCCATTTGTTCGCAAATAATTCCGCTTTTTGTCCTGCTTGTCCGATTTTCGTCCAAATCGTCCAACCTGAAGATGCGAGACAATTGGCAATAAGTACCAGGGACATAAAAATTGTTTGGGGTCTTTGAATCATAATCTTAATTGTTTGCTACGAAATTACGCATTTTCTTGAAAAAGCTTGGTGGCAATTTTCGCTGAACTCAAGCAAAGTGGAATTCCTCCGCCCGGGTGAACGCTGCCCCCAAACCAATACATATTTTGAATAGCCGGTCGGTAATTTGGGTGTCTCAAAAAGGCCGCAAATTTATTGTTTGACGAGTTACCATAGAGCGCCCCACCGGAAGATGAGGTTCTCGATTCAATGCGCCGCGGATCTAAATAATCTTCGGCGACTAGGTGGTCCTCCAACTGGATTCCGAGTACTCGGTTGATTTTGGCAATGACCTGTTGGCGACATTTTTGAATCAAATCATCCCAGTTCTGCCCGGAATTCGCGGGTGCATTGATCAATAAAAACCAGTTTTCCCCTCCTTTAGGGGCATCCTCGGGAGCGACTTTACTCGAAATATGTAGGTAGACAGTCGGATCGTCGAAAAGCGTATTTTCCTTAAATATCGCATCGAATTCAGCCTGGTAATTTTTAGAGAAAAAGATATTGTGTACTCCCAATTCCTCAAAAGTCCGATTTATTCCCCAATAGAATATAACTCCTGAACTCGATTTCGGCTGAGACAATAATTTCGAAGGTCTTTCGATATTGGTCAGCAAATGGTTATAGGACGGTCGAATGTCAGAATTGCAACCGATAATATCAAAATCGTATTTCCCCTTCGCCGTTTGAATGCCTGTGGCCTTTTGGCCATCGGTTAAAATTTTGTCGACTTTCTCATTGAGGTGAAAATTTACCCCCAAGTCCTTGGCCAATCGAACCAAAGAATTCGGAATCTCAATCATGCCTCCCTTTGGGAAATAGGCACCAAGGTTATACTCTAGGTGTGGAATAATGGAAAGGGTCGCAGGTGTCTGATAGGGATCCGAGCCATTGTAAGTTGCATATCGATCGAAAAGTTGGACCGTTTTCGGGTTTTTAAAGCGCGATTTATGCGCTTGGTGCATGGTTTGGAATAAGCCCAATTTATGCAAATTCGCATAACCTCGCAGTGCTTTTGGACTTGTCCATGTACGCAACTTATGCAAAGAATCATCCAAAAACAGATCACTAACAATATTGTACTTTTCTCCGGCTTGAATCAGGTATTGGTGTATGTTCTGCGCATCCTCTCCCAAAGCCTCAGCCATTAATTGCGCAGTTTCCGCGGGGTCTTGTACGGTTTTAAGACGCGTTTGGTCGTCCCAAAAGTAATTGCAAATTTCTGGGAGTCTTTGGTAATTGAAATAATCGCGCGGATTTTTACCGGCCAACTCGAATAATTCGTCCACCAATTGCGGCATGGTAAATAGGGACGGACCCGTATCGAACCGATATCCATTTAAGTTGAGCAGCCCTAATTTACCTCCTGCTCGTTCATTCGCTTCAAAAACAGTTACTGAATGTCCAAGTAGTTGCATGCGAATCGCAAAGGCGATTCCCCCAATTCCAGATCCGACGATACCGACAGTTGACAAGACGATTAATTTTTGTGTGAAATTAACTAAATAAGAATAAACGAGTAAATGTTTTACACTACATACTCTTTTCCGTAATTTTGCACGAATTTTTATATTAAACTATGTTACGTACACACACGAACGGCGAATTGAGAATGGAGCACGTGGGCCAAACAGTCACTTTATGTGGTTGGGTTCAAAAAACACGTGATAAGGGAGGTATGCTTTGGATCGACTTGCGCGATCGTTATGGCATCACCCAATTAATGTTGGAGGAAGGGAAGTCGGATCCTGCCGCTTTGGCTTTAGCCCGTGGTTTAGGACGTGAGTTTGTTGTAGCCGCAGAAGGTTTGGTCGTAGAGCGTTTAGCGAAGAATGACAAGTTGCCTACTGGAGAAGTGGAGATTAAAGTGAGCAATTTGCGCATTTTAAATCCAGCGAAATTGCCCCCTTTCTTAATTGAAGATGAAACGGACGGCGGGGATGATATCCGCATGAAATACCGTTATTTGGATTTGCGTCGTAACCCGATTCGTGAGAGCCTTCGTTTACGTCATCAGGTAGGTCGTGAAGTGCGCAATTATTTAGATAAGCAAGATTTTATTGAAGTAGAAACACCGGTGTTGATTAAGTCGACACCAGAAGGTGCGCGTGATTTTGTGGTTCCATCTCGGATGAATCCAGGTGAATTTTATGCATTACCCCAATCGCCACAAACCTTCAAGCAGTTGTTGATGGTATCCGGTTTTGATCGTTACTATCAAATTGTGAAGTGTTTCCGTGACGAGGATTTGCGTGCGGATCGTCAACCGGAGTTTACGCAGATCGACTGCGAAATGTCGTTTGTAGAGCAAGAGGATATTTTAAATATGTTCGAGGGCTTGATCCGTCATTTGTTCTCGTCGGTGAAAGGCTTAGATATCGGTGAAGTTCCTCGCATGACCTATGCGGATGCCATGAAATATTATGGGTCAGACAAGCCGGATATCCGTTTTGATATGAAGTTTGTTGAGTTGAAAGGGGAAGGTGTTGATTTGACTTCAGGCAAAGATTTCCAAGTTTTTGATGCGGCCAACACGGTCGTGGGTATTTGTGTGAAAGGTGCTGCGGAGTACACTCGTAAGCAGTTGGATGAGTTGACGGATTTTGTTCGCCGACCGCAAATTGGGGCTAAGGGATTGATTTATGCGCGTGTTCAGCCGGACGGCGTTGTAAAATCATCGGTTGATAAGTTTTATTCTGAGGCTGATTTAGGGACTTGGGCATCGGCTTTCCAAGCAGAACCGGGAGATTTGATTTTGGTTCTTTCGGGAGATGGTGACAAAGTTCGCAAGCAATTGAACGAGTTGCGTTTAGAAATGGGTACACGCATGGGATTGCGTGATCCAAACAATTATAAAGTTCATTGGGTTGTTGATTTCCCTTTGTTGGAGTACGGTGAAGAAGAGGACCGTTGGTTCGCCATGCACCATCCCTTCACGAGTCCAAAACCAGAGGATATTTCGTTGATGGAAGCGGGTGAGTTCGGAAAGGTTCGTGCGAATGCTTATGATTTAGTCGTGAACGGTGTGGAAGTGGGCGGAGGTTCCATTCGTATTTTCCAAAAGGATTTACAATCGAAAATGTTCGAGGTATTAGGCTTTAGTGAGGAGGAGGCGAAAGCGCAATTTGGTTTCTTGTTGGACGCATTTGAATACGGTGCGCCACCACATGGTGGTTTGGCCTTTGGTTTCGACCGACTTTGTTCGCTGTTCGGAGGAACGGAATCGATTCGTGATTACATTGCCTTTCCGAAAAATAATGCGGGTCGTGATGTGATGATTGATTCGCCATCTCCACTAGCGCAGGCGCAATTAGATGAGTTAAAAATCAAGACGAATTTGTAAGTTAATTGAGCGCGTTTCTCGTGTTTCCACGCAAGCTTTGGCAAACCAATAAGAAGGATTGCCAAAGCTTAGCGGGGGGAATTAAAATTCGTATTTAAATACCGGGCTTTTCCATTCGCCCGCGTTTATATTAATGATTTCCTTAATTTCTCCGTGGTGTATATCAAAAACCCAGCCATGTAAATGAGGGAATTGTCGATTCGCCCATGCTTTTTGAACAATGGTTGTTTTGGCTAGATTTTGTATCTGCTCTGCCACATTTATCTCAACTAATTTGTTGAAGCGCAACTCTTCATCTTTAATATCATGAAGCTGATCAAAGTGTTTTTCATAGACTTCTTTGATATTTCGCAACCACTTGTTAATTAAGCCAAAATCATGATTTGACATGGCGGCCTTAACTCCTCCGCAATTGTAATGTCCACAAACGATGATGTGTTTT
>JACCDV010796858.1_pt1 | contig 33063 bp, 31 predicted proteins | sample 7446131 | NCBI WGS metagenome assembly JACCDV01 (sample SAMN15323448, study PRJNA562643) | freshwater metagenome | isolation source: river surface water | place: USA:Blue River Watershed | collected 2017-08-17 | reverse complement strand
TATAGCACATTTTTCCGGATTTTACCTGAAATGTGCTATATCTAGTATTGAACAGTTTAGGTGTTGACGGAATGTATGTGCGGGTGTATTGTGCCTCGAGCCGAAAGGCGTTTTCTTTTTCGATAAACACTACATGGCACGATCACTTAAAAAAGGTCCGTACGTATACTATAAGCTGTTGAAAAAAATCGACGGCAAGAAACCATCACAGTCTGGTCCTATTAAGACATGGGCACGCGCATCTGAAATTTCACCTGAAATGGTGGGCTTCATTTTTGCGGTTCACAACGGCAAGGACTTCATTGAAGTATTGGTCACTGAGGAAATGGTAGGGCACCGACTCGGCGAATTTTCACCATCAACCAAGTTCCAGCGACACGGAGGTAAGATGCAGAAGGAGTTGGAGCAGAAGAAGAAAGAAGCTGAAATAGCAGCAGCGCAAGCAGCTAAAGCGCCAGCAGATGCTAAGAAGAAATAGTATATGAAGGCATCTCTTTCAAATTATCGCCAGGCACCACGAAAAACTCGTCTCGTCACGAATCTTGTGAAGGGTAAGAGTGTTTCTGATGCAATGATTTCGCTTAAATTTTTGAATAAACGAGCTGCAGCGCCAATTGCAAAGTTGCTTGCGTCTGCTATTGCGAATGCTGAGAAGCAGGGCGAAGACGCACGTGGCCTCATTGTAAAAAACATCACAGTCGATAAGGGGATTGTTGCAAAGCGAATGTTCCCTCGCGCATTCGGTCGCGCGGCTACTATCCGTCACCGCATGAGCCATGTCACCATTACACTCGCTAAAGGAACTCCAAAGCAGTCACGACGCGCAAAGAAAATCGCAGCGAGAAGTGGTGGTCGGGTAGCAGCACCAGAGGCAGCGCCGGCAAAGAAAGCTGTTAAGAAGACTAAGGCAAAAGCAGCCCCGAAGGCAGAAGCAAAAAACTAATATGACAAAAATCGTTCATCCGTACGCACACCGCCTTGGCATCATCCGTGACTGGAAGAGCCGTTGGTACGCTGGAAGCGCAAAGAAAATGCGCGAGTTTGTGAAGACAGATTCAGCTATTCGCTCATTTTTGGCGAAGCGTTTGAAGGGTAACTATGTCTCACACGTTGAGATAGAACGCTCTCAAAAGGATTTGCGCGTTCAGATTCACACTGCACGCCCAGGCATGATTATCGGTCGTTCTGGAGAGTCTGCTACGAAGCTTAAGAAGGACCTCACACAGCTTTTGAAGACACTTAAACTGTCATCTGTTCCGCAGACACACCTCGACATCATTGAGGTTCGCTCACCCGAATCAAATTCAGCGATTGTTGCTGCGATGGTTGTTGAAGGATTGGAGAAGCGAATGCCGTTTAGACGCGTCATGAAGCAGACAATTGATAAGGTCATGGCAAATCGCGACGTGAAGGGTGTTCGTATTGCCGTTTCAGGCATGCTCGGTGCAGCGTCAATGTCTCGAAAGGAGGAGTTGAAGAAGGGTCGCATTCCGCTTCAGACATTCCGCGCAGACATTGACTACGCACATGATGAAGCACAGCTCCCGCTCGGTACTATCGGTGTCACTGTTTGGATCTATAAGGGAGATATTTTTGCTGAACGCGCAAAATAAATTGATATATCACCATGTTGTTTCCTAAAAAAGTAAAATTCCGAAAGTGGCACTCAATGCGAGTGAACCCAAACAAAAAGCAGGTCGCAACCCGCGGCATTACTATTTCTTTCGGTTCTCACGCGCTCAAAGCAACAACTTCAGCTCGTATTTCTTCAAATCAGATTGAGGCAGGACGACGAGCAATGGCACGACTTCTTGGTAAAACAGGGAGAGTGTGGGTGCGCGTGTTCCCTGACCGACCAGAAACGAAGAAGGGCGGGGAATTGCCGATGGGTAAAGGAAAGGGAGATCCGTACCGCTTTATCTGCGATATAAAGCCAGGACGTTTGATATACGAAATCGATGGTTTGGATGACAAGACTGCACGCGAAGCTTTGAAGAAAGCAGGTGCGAAATTACCACTTAAAAGCGTTGTAGTCAGCCGCGCGTAAACAACTGTTATGAAAGCAAAAGATATACGAAAGAAAAATAGCGCAGATATGCAGAAGCAGTTGGTTGAACTTGAGGCTGAACTTCGTGACTTCCGTTTCGGCATGTCAGGAGGCAGAACCAAGAACGTGAAGCGTGCTCGCACCATCCGAAAGGATATTGCTCGCATTAAAACGGTTATGAGCGAATCAAAGTAAGCGTATGGATACAAAAGAAGTACAAAAGAAAACATTGGTCGGAGTCGTTGTCTCAAACAAGATGAAAGACACCGTGTCGGTTGCTGTGTCAGCATACGTAAAGCATCCGAAGTACAAGAAGTACGCAATGCGGACCAAGAAGTATCTCGCGCATGACCCAGGCAACACTGCACAGATTGGCGACAAGGTAACTATCCGTTCGACTCGACCTTTGTCGAAGAATAAGCATTTCGAAATAGTGAAATAATATGATTCAAGATCGCTCACTCGTCGTAATAGCAGACAACACCGGAGGTAAGATCGGGCGCATTTTCAAAGTGCTCGGTGGCTCAAAGAAGCGCACGGCCTCAATCGGAGACTTGGTTGTTTTGTCAGTTCAGGTTGCAGAGCCACGAAAGATGGTAAAGAAGAAAGATGTGTTGACTGCCGTCGTTGTTCGCCAGAATAAGCCATTTCGCCGCGCTGATGGTTCGTACATTCGCTTTGACGACAATGCAGTTGTTATTCTTTCAAAGAACGTGAAAGATCCATTTGAACCAAAGGCAAACCGTGTGTTCGGCCCAATTCCGCGAGAAATCGTAGACCTCGGGTACCAGAAAATCGGTTCACTTGCCCCTGAAGTCGTATAACCAACGAGCGTATGAAAATAAAGAAAAACGACAAAGTAATTGTAGTGTCAGGTAAAGATAAGGGAAAGACTGGCACTGTTACCTTGGCAATTCCAAAGGAATTCAAGGTTGTAGTTGAGGGCGTCAACATGAAGAAGAAGCACCAGCGTCCTCGCCGTGGTGGTCAGAAAGGTCAGATTGTTGAAAAGGCGCTCCCGATTCATGTTTCAAACGTCATGCTCGTTGACCCGAAAGGAGGAAAGCCAACCCGAGTCAGCATCGTACGAAAAGCTGGAAAGCGCACTCGTGTTACCAAGAAAAGCAAATCTGAACTCGTATGAAGAATATAACTAAAGACATAGAGAAGGGCGCGTACGACGCGATGAAAGGTGAATTTGCGTACAAAAATCGCCTCCAGACTCCACGTTTGGTAAAGGTTGTCATTTCAACGGGTGTTGGAAAGATAAAGGATAAGAACAAAATTGAAGTTATTCAGGACCGCCTTGCGCGCATCACTGGTCAGAAATCAGCACCTCGTGGCGCGAAGAAATCAATTGCAACCTTCAAGGTTCGCCAAGGTGACGTTGTCGGGTATCAGGTCACGCTTCGTGGCGCCCGCATGTACGATTTCTTGGACAAGTTGATACACATCGCATTTCCTCGAACTCGTGACTTCCGCGGTATATCTGCGAAAGGCATCGATACACTCGGCAACATGACCATCGGTATTAAGGAACACACCATTTTCCCTGAGACATCAGACGAAGATTTGAAGGATGTATTCGGGCTAGCAATAACGGTCGTCACGACCGCAAAAGGGAAAAAAGAAGCAGAGGCATTCTTCCGCCACCTCAAGTTCCCGTTGCAATAAGAAATCGCCCCGAAAGGGGCGTTTTTTGTATGCGCGTGTACATTTGACTGCGTTTGTTGGGTCTGCTATAGTCTCTGAACCTTTGAAAGTCCCGTGTCCGGCTCCCGCTAAATCGGAAAGCAGACAAAGGCTCTAAAAAGGAGACAAAACCACCTTGGCTTGTCCAAGAAAGGTTGTCCCAAAACGTTTGTTATGGGGCGGTCGGTTTTCCCGCAGTCCATTTTTTATGGCAAAAACATCACAAATTGCACGAAATCAGAAAAGAATCCGCATGAGCGCGCGCATGCAAGCAAAGCGCGAAGCCCTCAAGAAAGAGGGTAATTGGGAGGCACTTCAGAAATTGCCAAAGAATGCTTCACCGGTACGTGTTAAGAACCGTTGCGCAGTTACTGGCCGTTCTCGTGGGTATATGCGCTATTTCGGTATTTCACGACAGCAGTTTAGAGAAATGGCACGTCGAGGAGAAATCCCAGGCGTTAAGAAGTCTTCTTGGTAAATCATATGTCAGTCATCACAGATCCAATCGGCGATTTCATCATCCGTTTGAAGAACGCTTCTGCGGTTAATAAGAAGAACGTTTCTGTTCCTTTTTCGAAGATGAAGCACGCTATCGCGCTTACGCTTAAGAAGAGCGGGTACTTGGGTGAAATATCTGAGTCAGGTGACGGTGTTTCTAGAACGCTCACGTGCGAACTGCTCTACTCTGAAGCAGGTGCGCCAAAAATTAACGATGTAAAGAGAATTTCAAAGCCAGGTCGTCGTTTGTACTCAAACGTTTCTAAGATTCATCCTGTTAAATACGGTCGCGGGCTTATGGTCCTTACAACTCCAAAGGGAATTCTTACTGATGCTGAGGCACGCAAAGACCGTGTCGGTGGCGAAACACTTTTCACCATTTGGTAATACAACGCATATGTCACGCATAGGAAAAAACGCAATTCAACTCCCTGAAAAAACTGATGTCACCGTTGGTGATGGCATGGTTACGGTGAAAGGGCCGCTTGGCTCAATTTCGAAGCCGCTTCACGACATGGTCACCGTTTCAGTTGAAGGTGGACAGGTAACAGTTGCTCCAAAGAACAATACGAAACTCGCACGTTCTCTCTGGGGCACATACGCTTCTCATATTAAAAACATGGTCGCGGGGGTTCACAAGAAATATGAAAAGAAATTGGAACTCCAAGGTATCGGCTACCGCGTTGAACTCACAGGAAAGAACTTGAAGTTTATCGTAGGTTTCTCGCACCCCGTCATTATGGCGATTCCCGATTCAGTTGCTGTCGCTGTTGAGAAGAACAACATGACCGTATCAGGTATTGATAAGGATGCTGTCGGACAGTTCGCTGCAAATATTCGATTCGTGAAGAAGCCTGAACCGTACAAAGGTAAAGGTATCCGATACGAAGGCGAGTATGTCCGCCAGAAGCAAGGTAAGAAAGCAACTGCATAGCTTATGTCACGACTCACCCCTAAAACTAAATCTGAACTTCGCGTACGACGCCACAAGCGCATTCGTGGTCGCGTTGCTGGAACTGAAAGCGCTCCGCGTTTGGCAGTATTTCGCTCGAACAAGTACATTTACGCGCAGCTTATTAATGATGATTCGGCAACGACCATTGCAGCTGCAACTTCAAAAGGAATGAAGGGTGGCATGACCGAGGGTGCAAAAGCTGTAGGCGTAAAGATTGCAAAAGATGCAACTGCAAAAGGAGTTTCGAAGGTAGTCTTTGACCGCGGAGGTTTCAAGTACATCGGAGTTATCAAAGCGCTTGCCGATGCTGCGCGCGAAGGAGGTCTTAAGTTTTAATTTATGTCTGACGAACAAAACAAAGTAGCAGAGGATACACAGGGTGCGGCACCAGCAGCACCTGAAGCACGAGATGCACGTGGTCCTCGCGGACGCCGTCCTCAGGGAGGGAATAGAGACCGCGGTGGAAACCGACGCGGAGGCGGTAAGCGTGAAGAGCGTCAGCGTTCAGAGTTTGATCAGAAAACACTTCTTTTGCGCCGCGTTGCCCGCGTAACGGGTGGTGGTCGCCGCTTCAGTTTTTCAGCAGCCATTGTTATTGGCGATAGAAAAGGCCGTGTTGGGGTTGGTATAGGTAAAGGTACGGACACCGCACTTTCAATTGAAAAAGCGCTTCGCGATGCGAAGAAGAACATGATTACGGTCAAGACTACGAAGACGATGTCGATTCCTCATGATGTCATGGCAAAGGAGTCTTCAGGTATCGTAGAAATTCGTCCTGCAAAAGAGCGAGGTATCGTCGCAGGTTCTGCTGTGAAGATGGTCTTGGAGCTCGCCGGCATCAAGGACGTTACGGCAAAGATTCACTCACCTTCAAAGAATAAGCTGAACATCGCTCGCGCAGCAGTAAAGGCGCTTTCAAAGCTGAAATAAGGAATACAAAAACACTATGGAACTTCATTCAATGACAAAAGGGAAGAGGACTGAAAAGAAGACGCGTGTTGGACGCGGGGGTAAGCGCGGTAAGACGGCAGGTCGCGGTACGAAGGGTCAGAAAGCGCGCGCAGGTAACAAGCGCCGACCTGAGTGGCGAGATATCATCAAGAAACTTCCAAAGCGCCGTGGATACGGTAAGAACCGTGCCGACACCGCAGTACCAAAGGGTGACCAGCGCGCTATTAACCTCGACGCTCTTTCAAAAGCGTTCAACGATAACGATGTTGTTTCTTTGACGACATTGATGAAGAACGGCTTGGTTCGAAGAAGTGCAGGTAAAGTGCCAACGGTAAAGATTCTTGGCAATGGCGAAATCACGAAGAAGTTAAAAGTTGAAGGAGTTGCGCTCTCTAAATCTGCAAAGGAGGCCATTGAAAAGAAGGGTGGTACAGTGGTTTCTTAAACCAATATGAGCACCTTCGGCTCCAAGCTAAAACTGATTTTTACCGACAAGGACCTTCTTGGGAAGCTCGGTTTTGTGTTGGCGGCGCTTGTCGCGTTCCGATTCCTCGCTACGATTCCTGTTCCGGGAATTGATACGGCGCAGCTTGAGCAGTTTTTCTCGAATAACCAGTTCTTGGGTCTTTTGAATATTTTTTCTGGAGGTGGACTCGCAAACCTCTCAATCGTCATGCTCGGCGTCGGCCCATACATCACGGCGTCAATCATCATGCAGCTTTTGACTATCATTTTCCCGCAATTGAAAGCGATGTATCAGGACGAAGGAGAGCAGGGTAAAAAGAAGTTCGCTCAGTACTCTCGCATGCTCACAGTTCCGCTCGCATTCCTTCAGGGATACGCATACATTTACCTGTTTCAGAATCAGGGCATTTTGACCGCACTTTCATTTGCGGATGTCGCGGTAGCTGTCACTGTTGTCGCGGCTGGTTCGATGCTTCTCACATGGATTGGAGAGTTAGTTTCAGAATTTGGTATTGGAAACGGTGTGTCTCTTATTATCTTTGCGGGTATCGTAGCAAGCCTTCCGCAAGTTATTGCACAGTTCGCATTCTCATTTGATCCTGCACAGATTCCGATAGTTGCTGCATCACTCGTCGTTGGGTTGGCTATCGTCTATGGTGTCGTGGTCATGACTGAGGCAGAGCGTCCTGTACCGGTAACGTACGCAAAGCGCGTTCGTGGTAACAAAATGTATGGCGGAGTTTCAACCTACCTCCCACTTCGCTTGAATCAGGCTGGTGTTATTCCAATTATCTTTGCCCTCTCAATTCTTCTCTTCCCTCAGCTCATTTTGCAGTTTGCTTCACAGTCGAATGTTGCATGGCTTGCCTCAACTGCAACCGCGCTTCTTTCATGGAGCGGAGGGGCAATTCTCTCAGGTATTTTCTACTTCGTGTTGGTATTCCTTTTCACGTACTTCTATACAGCTGTTACATTTGATCCAAATACGCTCGCGACAAACCTTCAGAAGAATGGTGCGTTTGTTCCGGGTGTACGCCCAGGCACGCAGACGTCTGAACATTTGGGTAAAATCATTACGAGAATCACGCTCGTTGGAGCGCTTTTCCTCGGTGTCATTGCGGTGCTTCCACTTATTATGCAGGCGATAACAGGACTTACTGCGCTCGCAATCGGAGGTACGGCGCTTTTGATTGTTGTCTCTGTTGTTCTTGATTTGGTTCGAAAGATTGACGCACAAGTGTCGCTCCGCGAATATTAATTGGCGAATTATCTTTTTCTGATACCCTGCCACTATGTCAGGCAAATTCGTATTAGTTGTAGGTACTTCTGGTTCAGGGAAAAACACGCTCATAGAGCATGTTCGGCCTCTATTTTTAGAAGTTGTATACGCAAAGTCCTGTGTAACTCGGGCACCGCGCGCTAACGAGGACCAAAGCTACCGCTACTTTGTTTCGAAAGATGAGTTCGAAGCCAGCGTCAAAAAAGGAGAATTTTTAGAATGGGCTGAATACGGAGGCAATTTGTACGGGACACTTCGAAAGGAGATTGAAATTCCTATGCAGGAGGGAAAGATTGTTCTTAAGGAGCTCGAGGTGCAGGGGGTGCGACAAATACGCGAGAAGATTAATAAAGATGACCTCGTCATTGTGTTTATAAACGCTGGTTCTTGGGAGGACGTTGAAGCGCGCATTAAGGCACGAGCACCAATATCAAATGAAGAGCTCTTGAAACGCCGCGCGCATTATGACGATGAAATGAGTTACATGAAAGAGGCGGACATTGTTATTGAAAATAAGCAGGGGGAAGTGGAAAAAGCAAAGAGAGATTTTGAGGCGGCTATTCGTTCATTGGTTGAGGCGACTCACTAACCGCGCTACTATACGTTCTTATGAAGCACTTGTATTTTCTTGTGGGGAAGCCGGCCTCTGGTAAAGAGACGCAGGCAAAATTGCTCGCAGAGAAACTAGGAGGCAAAATATTTTCTACTGGCGCCCAGTTTCGTCAGATTATTGCTTCGGGTTCACCGCTCGGAAACAAAATGAAATCGGTCTACGAAAAGGGCCTTCTCATGCCTGCATGGGTTGCGGACTACATGTTTGTCGATTTCGTCTTTAATCTCCCCCCAGAAGAAGGTGCGGTATTTGAAGGTTCAGGACGCGACAAGGACCAAGCAGAAACAATTGAGCGTGTGTGCTCATGGCTCGAGCGTCCGTATACGGTTTTGAACCTCAAAGTAAAGGACGAATCAGTTATTGCTCGTTCGGTTGCTCGAGGAAGGGATGCTATTGATACAAACGAAGATGCACTCCGAAGCAGACTCGCGGAGTATGCGCGGTTAACTGATCCCGCAATCGAATACTTCCACTCAATCGGCAAGTGTATCGATATCGATGGCGAAGTAACACCTGAGCAGGTACATATTCAGATTGATGCTGTTGTCTCGAAAACGCTCGCATGACTCTTTTTGTAGAGACGGTCGTTACGCTCTATCATATATGATAGAGAATAATTGATATGGGGGGCAGAATAAAAACGGCACAGGAAATTGAAATAATGCGAGAGGGCGGGAAGCGCTTAGCGCGCATCGTGCGCGAGGTCGCAAAGGTAGTAAAGCCCGGCGTCGACACGCACTACCTAAACGATATTGCTCGGAACTTAATACTAGAAGGTGGAGACACGCCAGCGTTTGAGGGGTACACCCCGCATGGCGCAAAGCGCCCTTTCCCAGCGGCAATTTGCATTTCAATCGATGAAGAGGTGGTGCACGGTATTGCAAACGAAGACCCGCGCACCGTTCGCGAGGGCGATATTGTTTCGCTTGATTGCGGAATCGTCCACAAGGGATTAATTACCGACCACGCTGTTTCTGTAATTGCTGGCAAAGGAGACGTTGATGCGAAAGAGCTTTTGAGCGCAACACGCGATGCAATGATGGCTGGCATTGCTGTGGCGCGTGGTGGGGCGAAAGTAGGAGATATAAGTGCTGCAATCGAGCAGGTGGGCGTAGAGCGCGGGTACGGAATAGTATTTGAACTCGGAGGCCACGGAGTTGGACATCAGGTTCATGAAGAGCCGTACATACCCAATGTGGGGGATGCGGGCGTTGGCGAAACGTTGATTCCTGGTTTCGTAATCGCTATAGAACCAATGTTTACGGAAGGCACACCGAGGGTGAAATTGATGCCCGATGGATATACGTTCGTTACAAAAGACGGCACTCGCTCCGCTCACTTTGAGCACACAATATTGATAACCGAAGGAAAACCTGAGATTTTGACTTTACCCTAGAGAACGGGTATAAAGTGAGCGTGAACGCGGATGTCGAACAGGTAGACTGTCGCATACCGAGCCCCGAGCATGCGGGGTCTATTTGCAGAGAATAGTTCGTTATTGTATGACGCAGACTATTCAAGAGCGGCGAGTTGTTATTGTTGATAGAGACGGCACTCCTATAGGGGCTACAACTCGTGCGGAAGCTGAGCAGCAAGGCCTCGCAAGACACGTATCTCAGGTCTTTTTGCTTAGAAGAACAGAACAAGCGCTCGAATTATTGCAGCAGCGTCGAGCCGCGAATGTTTCGTATCCAAACGCTTGGCACGACACTGCATCAGGGCACCGCGACGAGGACGATGCGGATCCAGAAATTGCAGCGCTACGAGAATTAGAAGAAGAAATGGGTATTACGGGTGTTCCTCTCCGTGCTGAAGGGGGCTACTACTCTGAAGACATGACATCGACTGGGCAAGTGAGGCGACGGTATACATCTGTTTTTTCTGGACTCTATGAAGGCACTCCAAATCCTGATCCCGCAGAAGTTGCAGATTATCGCTGGGTTCAACTCCAGACGCTTCTTGAAGAAATGAAGAGAGAGCCAGCAAAATTCTCGCCAAATTTTCTTCGAGGGATAACATACTTCATTACGCACCGAGGCTTATGATTGCTCCGCTCAATTTTGCAAAGTCGCTCGCACATAGAGCCGGCGACATTATGCGCACACATTTTTCTGCAGGAGTTACTGCAGATTGGAAGGGCGATAATACGCCCGTAACAGTGGCCGACCTCGCTATTAACGCTCTCGTTCTTGAAGAGGTTCAAAAAACGTTTCCTTCGCATTCATTCATCGGAGAGGAAGGTAGTAATCTGAAAGACAGCGAATCGGTCTGGGTGTGCGACCCGATTGATGGCACAATTCCGTTTTCTTCAGGCTATCCAACGTTTGCATTTTCGCTCGCACTGGTTGAGCGAGGCACTCCTGTTGTTGGAGTTATCTATGACCCTATTCTCGACAGACTTGCTGAGGCTGAGCTTACGGGTGGCACAAAAATAAATGGTGTGCGTACCGCTGTATCAAACGAACAGACGCTCTCAAATCGCTCCATGGTGTCATGGCATATCTCGAAACCGAGCGCCACGAAAGATGCGCTTATTCAGAATTTGACGGAGCGACACTGCAGAACGCCTAAATTCTATTCGACCGTGTATGCAGGACTTCTTGTGTCTATGGGTACGCTCACTGCTGAGATATATGGTTCAACAAAGCCGTGGGATGCGGCAGCGGTAAAAATTATTGTTGAAGAAGCGGGCGGTAAAGTAACCGACCTTGAAGGCAATAACCAGCGCTATGACGGAACGATAAAAGGGTTTGTTGCGTCGAATGGTTTTGTGCATGACGAGTTGATACGAGCGATGAAATAGCGCTTGTCCGACACGCTATACTATTTGGAATGGCGTTCGGGCAATTAAAAGGACCGGATTCAACATCAAACGCAAAGCTTTCTCCAGAGCGACAGATGGCGAAGATGCGTGAAAATGCTCGCTCAGGTGGTGGCGGAGGGTATGGATATAGAAATGAGCCTCGTCCTCCAATTGAATCCCCGGTGATTCCTGCCTCAAGTGGAATTGATGGCGTGCAACCGCCAGCCCCAGCAGAAAAGGGAATAATTCTTGAATTGACTCCTGACGCAAATGATAAGGACATGGAGCACCTACTTGGAGTGCTTCGTGAAAAAGGGTTTTCCGCTGCTCTTAAGGCGCTTGAAGAAATGGATAATCCGCACCTCGAGGACGATTTTCACCGTCTCTTGGTGCAGTACAAAAAAGAGGGGCATCAGATTCCAGGACTCGACCCTGATGATCCAATGTCTCAGTCGCTCGATACCGTCCTTCTAGAAGTTGCAGTCCCAGAAACGGGGTCGGGAAAGCCAGGAGGCAGCCTAAAAGAGGTTGTGGTACAGATGGAGCAATTCTACCAAGCAGTCATTCCTCAGATTGCGATTCCTGACGTGTACTTCTTGAAAGATTTTCAAAAGCGAAAATCGATACATAAGCAGCATTTCACGATGGAAATCGCTGTTTCACATACGAACGAAGATGCGGTGTTTTATCTCTCAGTTCCACGGGCGAAAAGAGATTTTTTTGAAAAACAAATTTTCGCTATTTTCCCGCGAGCGAGAGTCACTGAAAAAAAGGACGATTACAATGCATTCAATCAGTTTGGATACACTGCGGTTGCATCGGCGATGTATAAGCGCCCTGCTCCGATGCCGATAAAAACAATTGATGATTTTTCATACGACCCACTCAACATTATTCTTGCTTCTCTATCAAAGATAGCTCAGGAAGGTGAGGGTGCAGCGGTACAGATTACTGTTGCGGCAGCCGGTGATTATCACACCAAGAGAATGCGCAAGGTACTCGATGATTTAAATAAGGGGGCAAAGAGCCCTGGGTATATTTTCCTCGACCACATGTATGAAGCGCCTGAGCCTCTCTGGCGCCAATTCCTAGTTGCTGCAAAAAAAGAAGCTACTGACATTGTGAAGTCTGCGGGCTCTTCTGGGGGAGAAAAAAAAGCTGCCGATAAACACGTTGACTCAATTACCGTTGAGGCGGTCAACAAGAAACTAAAAAGCGTTATCGTCGGTGTGAATGTGCGTATTGCTGCCTCCGCTCGCACAAAAGAGCGAGCAAGCGCAATTCTTTCAGAACTTGAATCGAGCTTCGGTCAGTATGAAGACGCAAAAGGCAACCGATTTAAGTTTAAGATTGCGAAGAGTCCCAAAGAGAAACGAAAACTCCTTCGCCAGTTTATTTTCAGATTGTTTGATCGAGACGCACACGAGGCCTTGTTCCCGCAGCTCATTCGTGAGTTCTCCAAAAAAGTTCCCACGCCTCAAATGGAGGGGAGTCCTGTCATGCCAATGAACCTCCAAGAACTTTCAACTCTATTTCATTGGGCCATCGCGGGGGGCACAGCAAGCCGAGAAGCGAAAACATCATCGGCAAAGCTTTCGCCAGCACCACCAGGACTGCCTCAGCAAGGCATCACCATCGGCCGAAATAGGTATTCAAACATTGAAACGATGGTGCACTTTGGCGATGAAGACCGTCTTCGACACATGTACACCATTGGACAGACTGGTACTGGTAAGACGAGCTTTTTGAAGCACATGATTCTTCAAGATATTGAGCGAGGAGCAGGAGTTTGCTTTATCGACCCGCACGGAGTCGATGTGCAGGAAATTTTGTCGTTGATTCCGAAGGAGCGTTATGACGATGTCATCTACTTCGATCCTGCGTACACGCAACGACCGATGGGGTTGAACATGCTCGAATACGACCCCCGTTTCCCAGAACAAAAGACGTTCGTGGTTGACGAAATGTTCAAGATTTTCAAAAAACTCTATGGCGACGTGCCTGAGGCATTCGGTCCAATCTTCGAGCAGTATTTCAGAAACGCGACACTCCTCGTATTGGAGGACCCTGAGACGGGGTCCACGCTCATGGATATTTCTCGTGTGCTTGCAGACGATAATTTCCGAGCGCTGAAGCTTTCTCGCTCTAGAAATTCGGTCGTTAACCATTTCTGGGAGGATATTGCTGAAAACGTACGCGGTGAGGGCGATCTACGAAATGTCGTTCCGTACATTACGTCTAAGTTCGACATCTTTATTGCAAACGAAATAATGCGACCTATTGTCGGACAGCAAAGAAGCGCTTTCGACTTTAAAGACATTATGGACAATAGAAAGATTCTTCTCGTAAACCTCTCGAAGGGTCGTCTTGGCGATCTAAACTCAAATCTCCTCGGGCTCGTGATCGTCGGAAAAATTATGATGACCGCGCTTGCCCGCACTGACTATCTCCATACAAACCCGCCGAATTTCTATCTGTATATCGACGAGTTTCAGAATGTCACGACAAATACTATCGCCACTATTCTTTCCGAGGCGAGAAAATTCCGATTGTCGCTCACTATCGCGCATCAGTACATTTCTCAGCTCTCGAAAGAAATTAAGGAATCAGTATTCGGTAACGTGGGTACCATGGCGACATTCCGAGTCGGAACGGAGGATGCTGAATTTATGGCAAAACAGTACCAGCCAGTGTTTGATACCCCCGACTTCTTTAAGCTAGATAACCGGCACGCCTACTTAAAGCTTCTCGCGGGAGGAAAACCAATCACTCCGTTTTCAATCGAAACAATTCACTTCCAGTCGGGCGATCCTTTGAACATGGAAGCACTAAAACAAATGTCGTATCAACGATTTGGAAGAAATCGTGACGCTGTCGAGGAGGAGATAAATACAAAGTACAACCAAATGCGCGACGCGCAGACAGGGGGAGGTGCCATCTAGAATGCAGAGGACTCTCGTGGTATAGTGCCGGCCATGGTTGATGTCATCCCTAAATTTCAAGAAGAGCGCACACTCGTACTTATCAAGCCTGATGGGGTGCAACGGGCATTACTCGGTGAAATCATTCGCCGCGTCGAGCGAACAGGGCTCAAGTTTGTTGGGTTTAAATTTTTGATTGCTGAGCGAGAGCAATTGGTTTCTCACTACAATAAAGACGAAGCATGGTTTACGGCAAAAGGGGAGCGCGTCGTGGCAGACAGAACGTTGCACAATCTTCCCGTCGATAAACCAGCTATCGAATATGGCCGAGAAATTATTGATTTGATTGTCGGATTTATGACTGCAGGACCGATTCTGGCGCTTGTGGTGCAGGGCAATGAATCAGTTGCAGTCGTTAAGAAGCTTGTTGGCGCGACTGAGCCGAAGACATCTGATGTGGGAACCATCCGTGGCGACCTCACAGTTGATTCCTATGACCACTCATCAGTCCAGAATAGAGCAGTTCGAAACCTTGTTCATTGTTCAGAATCGCCAGCAGAAGCTGAGAGAGAGATTAAGGTCTGGTTTAAACCTGAAGAAATCATCAAGTACCGCTCTCTTCAGGAGCGCATGCTCTACGACGTCAACCTCGACGGCATCTTGGAATAGTCGTAGATGCGATACAATGTGTGTGGGGTTATTGGGTAAATATTAACCTCGATATACTTTCATAGGGAGACTCAAATCGCCACACTCTGGTGAGCCCATGCGGTTCCGATGGTGGAAAAAGGCTGCGGTCACCCACTTAGGCTCATTGCCTGAGGTTAATATTTCTCAATAATCCCAACCAAGAATCCGTCCCAGAATTAGTGACGGATTTTTGATTCCGAATGAAACATCGCCGAACTTCACTTATCGTTCTTTTTATACTTGTTGCGCTTCTTGGCGCGTTGCAGCAATTAGCATTTGCGTACTATCTCTACTGGACGTTGCCGTGGTTCGACATACTGATGCACTTTCTCGGGGGGGTCGTCGTCGGTGCAGCGTATATATGGGTCGTAGCGTACGAAATGCCCGAGCGATACAAAAAACTCAGAACGTTTTTTTCTGTTTTTTGCTTCGCATTGATCGTTGGGGTCGCGTGGGAACTGTTTGAGTACCTTATTGGGATTGATCGGGAATATACGACCGCCGTATGGAGAACTGACACGTTTATAGATTTGGTTATGGATGTGTCGGGTGCAGCACTTTCATATATAGTATTTAATTTTCTCAATATCCATGGCAAGAAAAATTAAAGCAACATTTGCCAGAGGGGCTCGGAGAGTGACTGGTTCGAATTTTCTTTTTGAAATAGGTGAAGGGGAAGACCTTGTACGAATTTTAGTCGACTGCGGACTAACTCAGGGCGAGCGCTTTTGTGAACTAACTAATTCTGAACCATTTTCGTATAACCCAAAAGACATTGATGCCGTATTTTTCACGCACGCGCATGCTGACCATATCGGACTATTCCCGCGCTTGGTGAAAGAGGGGTTTAAAGGTAAGGCGTATGCAACGCAACCTACAAAGGAACTCATGCCGATAATGCTTGAAGATTCCGTGCAACTTATCGCAGCTGAGGCAAAAAAGTGTAATGACGAACCACCGTACGACACCACCGATGTTGAGCGAGCGGTCAGAATGGTAGAAGCAATTCCGTATGAAAAAAGCGTTACTGTTGCGAATGGGGTAGTCGCCACCCTCTACAACGCGGGACATATTCTCGGCTCGGCAATTGTTGCACTCGACATCGATGGCCGAAGAATCGTTCTTACTGGTGACTTGGGAAGACGGCCAGCGGCCCTGGTCCCCGACCATGAGTTCCCTAAGGACACTGAGATTCTTATTACTGAGAGTGTGTACGGGAATAGGGTACATGGATCGCTTGAAGAAAGCACAGAAGCGCTTCTTGATGCAGTCCGCGGTTCGGTTTCTCGAAATGGAACGCTATTGATACCGGCATTCTCGCTTGAGCGTACACAAATAATCCTCTCAATTTTGGATTCGGCAATTGCATCAGGGTCGATTCCTGAAATCCCTGTGTTTATGGATTCTCCGCTTGCGGCTAAGGTGACTGAAGTGTATCGGAGACATCCAGATTTTTTGCGTGAAGAAGTGCGTGCACGTGTCGCTCAGGGAGATGATCCATTTTCATTTCCCTCCCTGCGCATGACAGTCTCTCCATCGGAGTCTCGCGCCATATCAGGGGTGAGTGGTGCAAAAATTATTATTGCAGGTGCAGGCATGTCCCATGGGGGGCGTATACGTCGGCATGAGGCAGAGTACCTTCCGCAAAAAAATACCACTATGTTGTTAGTTGGGTATCAGGTACCAGGGTCTCTTGGTAGAAGAATTATGGATGGAGCAAAAGAAGTAGATATAGACGGTCAGAAAATAAAAGTACGAGCGAAAGTTCTTAAAGTTGGAGGTTTTTCAGCTCACGCAGATAGAAACGACCTCGTGCATTTTGCAGAAGTTGTACATCCAAAACGAGTGTTCGTCGTTCTCGGTGAGACAGAAGCAGCTACGTTTTTGGCGCAGAGGATTTCTGGTTTTTATGATGTCGACGTCGACGTTCCTCGGGAAGGGGAGACGTACGAACTGTAGTTATTGTGCAGGGTGAGGCGTAAATTCAATTTTCATGCCGAGTTTTCTCCATCGGTCAGTGTACCGCGTGTAATCCCCGATCATTGGTGGTAGGTGTATGTCGCCGTCTGTCTCAGGATCGATTACTCTAAGTTGAGCGATAAGAGCGTCGCGCCCCCTTTGAATGGATTGCATAAACTCTCGCGCCTGAGGGCTGCCTTCACTTAGTTGTACTGCAATCACTGGTTCAAGCGCTGCTATTGCCAGTGTGGCCGAGGGGTTTAACAAGATTGCATCTGCTATGCGACCGTTTCTAAATGCCGAGATGAGTTCCGTTGGCGCAGGCTGACCCGCGTCGCGAAGACCGCGCTCAATAATTGTAGCGAGCGCTCTTCCGCCGTCACGGTTTTGACGGAGTTCATCCGCGGTAGATCTAACGGCGGACTCTATGCTACTTAAAAGTAGTTCTCCCGATTCGGTAGAGGTGGGGCCGTATGCGTACACTCCGGTTTCCGAAACCGCGCTTTGTGAAAGAGTTCCTCGAGCGTCACGAGTTCTACGTGAAAGTTCGAGTGATGACAAAAGGTCTCGCGGGCTCGGAGGTATGCGTGAATCCCCAAGCGCAGTAGGGTGCGTATGAAAATGTTCGACATGCGCACCATCTTCAGCAAGTCGAATGGTTCTATCGAGTACTCGGTGGTCGATTGTGCCGTTTATCAGTTGCATTGAATCATTGTTGGACCCAACCCTCGCACCAGTTTGAATCATCGGAACATCAATCCATTCCGCGACTCCGTTTGGGCGAGCTATAAAAACTTGAGCAATTTCCGTGTTTGACGTAGTTGCAGAAGCGCGCATGCGCTGTATCCCTTCGTGTCGGATTCTTATTTGTTCTGCAGTAAGTCTAAACTGTTCACGCGCTTCCGCACGCGCCTCAGTTGCTGCGGCGCCAGCTGCGGCCATTCCTACTGCCACTTCGCGTCTGTTCGGGTGTCGCTTTCCAAACATCTAGAGTAAGTGTACCTTTCCTTCAAAATGTTTCTAGTCGTTTCTCCGCGCCTTATCGAACGCGTCGATACGAGCAAACATTAATACTCTTTTTTCTTCATCGCTCATCATGTCTGCAATCGTGTATAGCCTCGCCTTCTCGGGAGTCATCGATGCTTGCAACGCCGGGGCTTTCAATACTTCTCGCATTCTATTCTTCAGGATGTGTCCAATCGCTGCATCTCTGAGGCCGACATCATGAATTCTGTGTGCCATCTCTAAGACCCCCTCAAGACTTATCTGAGGAGCGCTTCGAATCCATCTGAGCTTTCCGCCGTCAGTGGCAAGATCGAGGCTCAAGCCAGGGGGTAGTCTAATCGCTTCTTTTGTTCGAGTTGTACCGTCTGCCATAGAAAGCATGACTATACCTGAAAGCATGCAGGTACGCAAAATAGGGAACAATGACGGAATTAAAATCGCACTCCAGCGGCGACAATGCGCTCGGGCCGGCCTGCCCCAAGTGAAAGAAACGGACCTGTTTGGCCGCGTCGGCTGCCGAGTACGGGCACATTGAGAGCCCAACCGTTATCGCGCATTTCTTCACGCGTGAGGAAAGCTAGGCCCTCTAAGTCTGGGTCGCTGGTTGCTTCGACCCCCATACGATCAAAAAAATTATCATCAAACTCAGAGTTTTCAGTTGAGCTGAAATTTTCCACAATGGGAGCAATTACAACGATTTCATCTTCTCCTTCCTCAACACCCTCGTTTCTTGCTCGGGGGGTATTCTCCACGTTGAGACTTCGCTCGTCCTCGAACGTAGTCCTAAAACCTGAAAAAGGACCAAAGGCGGTTCTATCCGTAAAGTCCACACCTTCTATGCCGACTACTCTGCTATCTGCGGAAGCCTCCTGCGCTCGAGCAGGGGTAGGGAAAAGTGCAGCTAAAAAGGCAGCACTAATGAAAAACGCCCGCGTCCTGAAGGCGCGATGTTCGCGCGCATGACTCCGCTCAACCATATATTGATTATAACACGTTTTGTGAAAAAAACAAAACCTCGCCGATGCGAGGTTTTGTTCCGCTATATTGCAGTCACGGAAATCTGAACACCTTTACTTGGCGCTCGATGGAGGGGGAGGTAGAGCATCAACACTCCGTTTACAGATTTAGCCTCAGCTTTTGATGCGTCCACTTCTGAAGGAAGGATGATTTGACGATAGAAACTTCCCCAGACGCACTCCGCGAGCACTTGTTCTTTTTCTACATTTTGAATGCTTGCAAAATATTCCCCGTTTGGACGACTTCGCTCTCCTTTAATGGTGACGGTGTCGTTGTCGCCCTCAATAACAACAGAATAATTCTCTATTGATGCCCCAGGAACTTGCGCATATACGAGAATCGCATCCGAGGTTTGAAAAATATCAACTTTCAATTGGTCGACAACTCCTTTATTCTGCGCGGCAGCTTTTTCAGCCGCTTGTTTCTGCGCGTCAACCTGCTCCGCCTTTTCATCTGCAGGTGTGGTTGGCACTACATCTTTAGTTTTTAGTCGCTGTAGAAATGACATATGGGCGAAGCCAAAGACCTCGTATGTTCATTATACGGAGAAACACTTCGATGGCGTGCATTCGAGCACCGTAGTGTGGATAGAATTCGTTACTTAAATGAAAAATATCCTGGCAGAATTTCTATCGAGTCGAGCGGATACAGACGCAGAATCGCACGACCAAGAATAAATTTTTCTTGAAGCGGTCCCCACACTCGAGAGTCCGAGCTTCCTGAACGATTGTCTCCCAAGACAAAAAATTCCCCGTCTCCAAGTGTTGTGCTCACTGACTCGTGACTTTTGTTTGAATTCTCGATGTAGGGCTCCTCGAGGAATGTCTCCGTGCCATCGGTAGTTCGGACGTGCACAACCCCATTTTCTATATCGACAGTTTCTCCAGGCAAGCCAATAACGCGCTTCACAAAGAATAGCGACGGATCGAACGGATATCGAAAGACAATGACGTCACCTCGTTCTGGTTCGCGTAGGTGATACGTGACCATATCGGTTACTAAATAGTCTTTCGAATGAATTGTGGGAACCATTGATGCACCTGACACGATGAATGGTTGCGCGATAAACAAACGGAACGGAATTACAATCAGGCATGCAATCACGGTGAACTTTACAACTTCTCCAATCGTAATTAATGAGTGTTCGAGATACGAGTGCGTTTTCTGTTCCATGCGTTGCTTGCATTATTATAGGGCATCGAAAGATTGCCGTTGGGGCTCGACTTCTTGTCCCCACGTACAGTACGCGAAAAATGAGATGGAATAACGGCGTGTTACAAATATTTCATGAGTTTCCGCGCTCGATTGTTCGGGGTGCTTGCGCTTATTGCATTTGTCGTGCCTCAGACAGTGGCTGCGGCGACGATTTCCTTTTCTCCGGCGAGCGGTTCACATGGCGTCGGAGAAGAATTTTCAGTGCGGGTTCAGATCATTCCGTCCGCGGGCGAAAGTGTAAATGCCGCTGACGGCACAATAACCTTTGACCCAGCTACGCTGTCCGTTTCCAGCATTTCTCGAGACGGCTCATCATTTTCACTCTGGACTGCTGACCCTGCATTTTCAAATAGCGCTGGAACGGTAACGTTCAGCGGAGGTACACCCACGGCGTTTTCATCATCTGGTACAGCGTTAACTATAAAATTTAGAGGCAAGGCAACGGGCACGGGGGCGACGAGTGTACAGAAAGCGTCGATTCTTGCTGCTGACGGGAAGGGCACCGATGTGTACACGTCGAGCGTTGGCGCGTCGTTCACCATTACATCGGCAGCACCAAAAGCTGAACCGGAACCGATAGCAGACACAGGAGGTGGGGGAGAAGAAGCGGTTTCGGGCAGTTCAGGCGACGTGTTGGTACCTCCGCCAGACATTACGTCTTCGACGCATAAAAAATCTGAACTGTGGTATGCGACGACGACAGCAATTATGGCGTGGAAAATTCCTGTTGGAATGCTCTCGGTGAGAACGGGGATTTCCCAAAACAAAGATGACAAACCGAAGAAAACGTACACGCCAATAATCGCGACAGAAACATTCAAAGACCTTACTGAGGGTGTGTGGTATTTCTCAGCGCAGTACAAAGATGATTTTGAGTGGGGTGCAGTATCCCAGCGGGAGATTCGAATCGACGTTACACCTCCAGAAGAATTCGAGGTAGCACTTCTCAGTGGAACAGACTCTACACCAAAACTTTCATTTGGCTCGACGGACGCATTATCAGGAATGGGTCGGTATGAAATTTATTTAAATGACACGGTTTCAGCTACTGTTCCCGCAAATGAACTTGTCGGTAATGCGTTTCCAGTCCCACCGCAAGGCGGAGGACAAACAAAAGTAACGATCAAGGCGTACGATGCCGCTGGGAATTTGCGGGAAGTTTCAAAAGAGATTGAGTTGCCATTGGTAGAAAAGATTGACCCGAAAGCTGCAGCCGAAGCAACAACGACAGACACGGGCTTTCGATTTGAGTGGGTTGTTATCGCGTTGTTTGCAGCAGCTATTGGCGGACTGGTAGCATGGCAGATGCAGATGAAGAAAGCAGTGCAGGCAGAGCAGAGTCAGATACTTCAGCGTGTTATTGAAATTAGAGAGCGAAACGACAAGGTCTTTGCTGCAATGCGCGAAGAGTTCGAGCAACTTATTAATGATTTTGATGAAAAACCGCAATTGACACCCGCAGAACGTGACCTTTTGGAGAAGATGAAAGAAGTCCTTGATATCTCAGAAGAGGTTGTTGACTCGGATATTGAACAATTGAAGAAACTTTTGAAAAAACAGTAACTTTTCGCACAAAAACGCTCCCATGGGGCGTTTTTTTCCATCCGTGACCAATCTCAAGCTCACCGAGGAAATTTAAATATTTTTTTTACACTGTTTTCCAAAAAAGACGTTGTAAAACAAGACTCTTTTTGGTTTTCGGATGATAAAATTAAGGGGACAGAACGCGCATATATGCGGCGCGGTTTGTCTGTTTGTATATACACGACATGAATCAACGCAGATTACAAAAAGCACTCTCACTTCTTCCGACGCTTTTTGCTCTGCTTGTTGCACTTCTCGCGCTTGTATACGGTAGCTGGGTAACACGCGATTTCGTATCTGCGTATCTCGAAGAAAAGCACGCAACTATATTCGGAACCTCTGTGCGTGCATTAGGCTGGCAAAACGGAGACGCAAGTCGCGCACTCGATCTTGGAGCGAATGACTCTTTCGTCAGTTTCAAGTCTGATAATTCGGCCTACGTTTTATTTGAAGGAGCGAGGGAAAGGCAATTGCCGAACACTGAGCCTCTTCTCCAACCGCAGAACGAAACTGAAGAGGCCGCACCGTCAGAAGAACAAGCGACGGACACCGAGAACGTTTCTGAAGTTTCTGAGTCGTCTAATGAAAATGTGGAAGCCTCGCTTGAAACTTCGGCGGATGAATCCGCTCCTTTGGTTGAACCAACGCCTGTACCTCCTGCAGATGAAACGCCTTCTCCAGAAGTTCCTTTGATTGAAAGCGCCGTCCGCTATTTTGAAAAGCGTATACTCTCGTACAACAAGTTTCTTTTTTCAAAAATAATTCCGAACGCGTTTGCAGAAGAAACTGTTTCTTCCGAAACAGCGACTTCGTCAACGTCAGAGAGCGAAACTCTGGAAGAAGTAGTTCAAGAACTTCCTCCGCTTCAGTCCGCACTATCACCAGACGACACAGCATTTTGTACGCTTCTTGATCGCGAGTGTTACACGCTGCAGGTTGGCGGGTTCTCGGTTGACGGAGCGCTTCGTGATAAACGATTTGAATCGGCGCACATAGCGTTTTCGTTTGCAGGCGTGTCGGAAACTGATACGTCTTTGGATGACCGTCTTTTAGTTCGCTACTTCAGAAACGGTGTGTGGCGTCAGGCTGGGGAAATTTTCCTTAACAAGGAGCTGTCGAATTCTTCAAACGGTGGTTATTACACGGCGACCCTCACTGATGTGACTACATGGAATGACCTTTCTGACATGGAGATTGTGGTCGAGTACGTTCGCGAGAACGAAGACGCTCACACCGAGCTCTACCTCGATGCGGTATGGGTTGACGTCGCCTATAAAGACCGAGCGCAGGACATACTTAACGGAACTGCAGAGGAGGACCTTGTGGTGGCCGACAACGTCTCCTTGGACGGCGCGCCCGTTGGTACGGAGGGATTGCTTTTGCCTGACGGAAGTTCAGTTCTTTTTCAGTTCACCGACGATTTGGGTGATGGGGCGCTTGAATTCAGGACTGACAAGAAAACGTACCAAAAGCGACTTCGTGAACGACGAGGAGACGACGATTCCTTCGTTTACGTAAGCATTAAAAACACCTCTGAAACCCCCGACTTCTTCACGTTGTCGGCGGCATTCCCGGGAGGTAATGGTGAGGTACGCACGGCCGAGCGGTTTGTAAAAAATATTCCAGTCGATACGCCTGTCGAAGTGCGTGGCGATTTGACGTATTTCTGCGAATCGGGATGGAATGAGGCGTCCTCTACTCAAGGCTCATTTTTCTGCGAAGTAACGAATGAGACCGCTTCTTGCGCAGAAGTGAACGAGGTTGGTGACAGTTGTCTCGTTCGAGACGCAATTGTCGGTTCTGAGACAGAAAGGACCTACGAAAGCGGATGGACCACAGTTCCGTTCATTGAAACAAGACTCGTCGAAGAAAGTGAACGAACACTGCTTGGATATCAAACGACAGGGGAAAGCGAGAGCACAATCGAAATACTACCTGGCCAGACGTTGTACTTCAGATTTACGTTTGATTCTGATGAATCAGGGGTAGAACGGTTCGCGTTCTACGCGGAAGGTGCGTCGCTCGTTGGAGATCTTGAGTCAGAGTCATTAGTTCGAGAATCGTCGCTCCAGAAACGTGAGAAAAGGGAGGAGCGAAAAAATGAAAAGAAAAATGCCAATGCTCGAATTTCAACGCGCACTGATTTTGATGGCGATGAACTACCCGAATTTCAGTTCAAGTTCAAATCGAAGAGAAACGGGATGCAGCGATTTATTGATGGGCTCATTGGACGCGGGGATACCTTTACGCTTGCCGAGGCGGATCTCGAAGACCCGAGTGGACGGGTAACGGAAAAAATTCCCGTATCAGTTGAATACGGTGACGCAGGTGAATGGAAGTTGAAATTTAAAGAACGCCCGCGCGCGTTTCGCCCTGGTAAATATTCGGTGGAGGTAACGATTAAAGACGGAGGCGAATTAATTACCGATTCCGTTGAATTTTATTGGGGAGTTCTTGCGGTCAACACTGACAAGTCTATTTATGCCCCTAATGAAAGCGCGGATATTTCACTCGCTGCTCTTGATGACCTCGGAAATACCATCTGTGACGCAACACTGCATCTCGATATCACGAGCCCCTCTGGAGTGTTGACTACTGTTCCTGTCGTCGAGTCGGGTGAGTGCGGCCCGAACAACGTTGTTGATATTCCAGACTATTCAGCCGAATATCTCACTGGAGAAGTTGGTGTGTATACGGTAGATCTGACGCACCTTGACGATGCGGGTGCTGTGTACCACCGCATCTCTGATTCGTTCCTCGTCCGCGACTACCATCCGTTTACCGTTTCGCGCGTCGGGCCGACCCGTATCTATCCAAAAGCACCCTACGTTATGGAAGTCGCGGTTACTGCCGCATCTGATTTTGCGGGGGCAATAAAAGAGCCTCTGCCTAAAGGTTTTTTGGTTCTCGATAAAGAGGGCGGGGAGCTGCATCAGTACGGAGACACACTTGAACTCTCTTGGCAGGTTGAAATGAAAGCGGGAGAAACAAAAGTCTTCCGATACGAATTCGACGCACCTGACATCAGCCCCTACCTGTTTGTTGTTGGACCGCTCTCTATCCACGAAGGGAAACGCGTTGCTTTTGAAGAAGCGCGTACGTGGAAAATTGCATCGGACGCACTTGGTCAGTACGTGGAAAAGTTCGAAACGTGGGCACCAACGACCGCAGGTGCATGGCACACAAAAGATCTTTCAGGCTCGCCGTTTAACGTACCCGCGAATGCGGTACTTGAAGTCGCGATATTAAACTCAGATCCCGCAGCAGAACGCGTCGGGGGCGTTCGACATGCCACATCGTCTCTATCGCGATTTATTGAACTTCAAGAACCAGAACCTCAGGGAACCACCATGGTCACCATGCATGTGCAGGCTTCTGCAACTTCAAGTATTCACATGTATGCAGAAGACATCACCGATATTTCATACGTACTTCTAGGGTACTGGACAGACGGGTATTATCAGGAACGATTTCAGCAGATCGACCCGAATATTACCGCTGCAACATGGGGTGGGGTTCCACTGACGTCCTACGGAGTGCTACACGGAGAAGTCGTTGAAATGTTTGTTGGAAACTGGAATACCGGTGCGGAACGTACTGCGGGTATTAGAAACGCAAGTTCATCACTCAATCGTTTCGTTTCACTCCATGAATCTCAAGGAGGGGGAGGCGGTACGCAAGGTCTTGATGGTGTCACAATGCTGGCTACAGCTTCAAGTTCGGGCGCGTATGTCGAAGGATACGCAGAAGTGGAAGGAGCAAACGGTGCCGACGTAGATTATTACCTCTTCGGAAAATGGTCAGTGAGCCCGACGGGCCTTGAATACACAGAGCGTTTCGATGACCTCGGTGGCCCAGCGAGCGCTTCGACGTGGACAGACCGAGCGCTCGATGGGTTCGGGGTTCCGCCAACAGCAATTGCTGAGGTCATTTTTGCAAACGCGGCGGACGCAAACTTATCTCAGATTTTAGGAGTTCGCTCGAATGGCTCATCTCTTGAAAGGACATTTAACATACATGAAGCTGAATCGGGTGGATGGTCAGTGGGTCGAGTACACGCAACCGCGGATTCGTCGGCAAGTTCGACTATTGAGTTTATAACTGACGACACCGCCAACGATCAATTTCGACTTATAGGTTATTGGGCAGCAGACGATTATCCGCCGAATGCGCCGACGATATACGATGAGCCGTTTGAAAGTGAAAAGACTGGAACGTCGACACCAACGTTCAGATTTAGCGCAACAGATCCGGACGGCACCAGTAGTCTTGTGTATCAGATACAGTGGGACGACGATCCAATTCTCGATGACTCACCCATAGGCGATAGAAGTTCTGATAATGAAACAGGATGTTCGCCGAACTGTTTTGAAAACGTTCCTACTCCTGCCGACACCAGTCCGTTTAATGAGGGAGAGCAAGTTCGATTCACTATTCAATCGTCACTCGTTTCAGGAACAACGTATTACTGGAGGGTCCGAGCGACTGATGTTAGCGGATCAAACATCTCCAGCGAATGGAGCGATGTTCATAGTTTCACGTATGTTGCAAATACTGACCCCTCACAATGGTTCCAGACGGAAGATGCACAGTTTGATCAGAATACTCTTTCCGGTGTAGAGACCAATGGTTCAAACGGCGTAGACCTTTCAACGACCCCCCCCGCGGGAGCGCTGATAGCGTATGGGGAGGGAACAGTGCAAACGCCACGCTACCGTTTGTGGGATGGCAGTGCGTGGGGTGCCGAAAGTTCTGCCGTGAGCGTTGGCGGAACAGTGCAGTGGGTAGTAACTAAGGCAAGCCCCACGAGAAACGAGTATGTACTCGGAACACAGGACGACGTAAATGACGTGAATGTACAGATATTCGACGGAGATGCTGGAACATGGGGGGATCTTCAAGAAGTCGTTGGCGGTGGTGGGGGAGTTTCCGATAACACGATGCGCGGATTTGACATTGCCTACGAATCTATTTCAGGAGATGCACTTGTGGTTTTCTGCGATGGCGATGCCGACCCCGCATACTATGTGTGGAATGGCTCAACGTGGACGGGCCCAACAACGATAAACGTTGGAAGCGCGAACAACTGTGAAGTTATTAAACTGGCGTCAAACCCAACCACTGACGAGATCGTCATGGTCGAGCGTGATACAGGAACTGTGTACGAAGCACAGGTGTGGGATGGCAGTGCGTGGGGGAATTCGCGAACGCTTGGCTCGATGGAACAGGTTGCGCACGAAGGTATTTCTGTCGAGTACGAAGAGTCGGGGGACCAGGCTGTTGTCGTTACTTCAAACGGGACTAGCGCGAACTTTGCGTGGATGTCATGGATTCCCGCTATTGATGACTGGAGTACACCGACCACGCACACCATCGGAGACGATTTCGAGACTGGCGTGTTAGTTCGCGATGACGGAACAGACAGGCTCGCGCTTTGTTATGCGGACGAGGACGATGACTTGGCATCGCTTATTTGGGACGGTGATGCGTGGACGGCATTTGTTACAGCGACGAATGAGTTTGAGGGTACGGGCACAACCAACACACGTGCCGGCGCCGGAACGATTGAGGGACGGCCTGTGTCGTGCCAGTTTGAAACAACAGCAGGACGGGATGGGTACGTCATGATTCCATACAGCGACAACACTGCCGGAAGGTCGCAGTTTTGGAACGGTAGCGCTCACTCTGGAGAAGCTACAATCTCCACCGTTCAAGATTCATGGACGGTGGCGTCGATACGAACTGGCGAAGGAAAAATTTTGTCTGCATTCCATGATGACATTAATGGACGTTACGATGTTTCGAGTTGGGATGGCACTTCATGGGCCGTTACACAAACTCTTGAAAATTCCACGTCAGTTACTGCCACGCCATTTAGAGAAGCATTTGGAATGGCCGCGCAGATATATCAGGACAGCACCGGAACCATAACATCTGATCCAATTATGTTCTCCTTGGTTCCCAACCGTCCGACGTGGGGGGAAATACTTTGGAACACCACCGAACCAACAGGAACAGATGTGGTGGTGCAGGTTTTGTATGAGTCGGGAGGGACATGCTCCTCGCTCGTCCCGGATGGCGTTATTCCTGGCAATTCCACAGGTTTTCAATTAGCTTCAAGCCCGTTGGACATCTCTGGCATTTCCACAACAACGTATGACGGCCTGTGTATACGGGCGACACTTTCGTCGACAAATACTAATGTGCCAACACTGGAAGATTGGTCTCTGTCGTGGGAGCGTCAGCCGTTTGTCACTCAAGCTCACTATCGATGGTACGTAAACACAAACGCAATAACCCCAACAGACCCTTGGCCATCAGGGGGCACGGATGTCGCGACTGACACACCAATCACGACTTCTACGGGCCCACCGTCAGCGAGCGAGGTTATACGACTACGCATGTCCATTTTGGATGAAAACGTTTCTCTTGGCGCGGGTGACCTTACGATGACTTTGCAATATGCCGCTGGTCTTTCGTGTGAGGCAGACATGGCATGGCTTGATGTAGGGGGGATCGGCTCAACGACTGCACTATGGCGCGGATACAATAACGCTGCGGTTTCAGACGGGGCGACGATTTCAACTCGCCTTATTACTACGACAGATGTAGGTGGAACCTATGAAGAGGAAAATGATTCAGCAACAAACCCGAATGCGATAAGTGTGAACGATGAGGGTGAGTGGGATTGGGTATTACAGCACAATGCAAGTGCGGGAACTTCGTACTGCTTCCGAGCTATAACAGCGGAGGGAGAAACATTAAATGCCTATGATGTGTATCCTTTGCTCGTTACAAATAGTGCACCAGCGACGCCGACACTGGAGAAACTTTTTGACAATGAACAGACTGCATCGACAACGCCGTGGTTTGAGTTTGCGTCGGAGGATCCCGAGGGAAATGACATAACGTACCAAGTTCAAGTTGATGATGACTATACGTTTGCTTCTCCCGCGCTAGACCGAGACTCACAAACAAACTTTACTGAATTTTCTAACGTTGTGACACCGGCGGACAAGGATCCGTTCACCAGCGCGCAGACGGTGCGTTATGTGCCGACTTCAGCGCTCTCCAACAGCACCACCTATTACTGGAGAGTTCGGGCAAAAGATCGCAACAATTCAAACGGATGGAGCTCATGGTCGACAATATATAGCTTTACTGTAAATACGGGAACAGCAGTCTCAACATGGCATCAAACAACGCAAGAGCAGTTTGATACTGGCTCTTTTGATGACACGGAATCGACGGTAAGTGATGACGTTATTCTCTCAACTGGTTTTACAGTCGGTACCACGACATCAAGCACGATAGACTTTGATTGGAAAACGACAGGGAATGCATGGGGTTCGCTTTCCTGGACTGACAACGAAACGACGGGAGACATTCGGTACCGCATCGAGTACTTAAACGGCGCTAACTGGGAAACGGTGCCCGATGCCGATTTGCCGGGCAACTCATCTGGTTTTGGTTCTTCTCCAGTGTCTCTGTTGTCCCTTTCACCAACTACGTACAACCAAATACGACTTCGTGGAAATCTTACCGACATAGGTGGCACTCCGAGGTTACTTTCATGGACGGTTACGTGGGGATTTGCGGTCGAACAGCCTACATTGATTGACCTGTTTGATAATGAAAAAACCCCGACAACTACACCGACATTCGGGTTTTATTCTACTGATCCTGAGGCTAACTCGTTGGTGTACCAGCTTTCTATTTCCTCTTCAGAAACTTTCACGTCATCAACTACCCGAAACTCCGATGTGCATGCGGGGTTTGCAAATACCGCATCGTCGACAGATACTTCACCATTTGAAGACGGCGACACTATTAGCTTTAAAGTGCAACAGGCGGACGCTTTATCAAACGGCACGACGTACTGGTGGAGGGTGCGAGCCCGCGACCCTTCACCAGGAGCAGACGTGTGGTCCGTGTGGTCGGAAGCCAGAAGTTTTACCGTCGATACCGCTGTAAATGTCTCAACGTGGTTCCAAACTACTGACGCTCAGTTTGAGACAGACACACTTATAGACACTGAAGTGTATGGTTCCAATAGCGTACGTGTTACTTCAATTATTCGCGAGGCATTTACTGCGTACGCGGAAGGTACTGCTCAAGTTCCGCGTTACAGAATTTGGAATGGATCAAGTTGGGGGACAGAAGGAAGTGGGCAGTCGGTATTTGACACCATCCGCTTTGTCGAAGCTGCAGCTGCGCCAACACGTGACGAATATGCAGTCGGCACGCTGAATGCCTCTGGCGACGTAGATATTCAGATATTCAACGGAGGGACAAACACATTTGGCAATTTGGTTGAGATGGAGGATGCAATTGCAGACACTCAATCTAAAGCGTTTGATATTGCCTACGAGTCATCATCTGGCGATCTTGTTGCAGTGTCGTGCGATGGGACGGAGGCATTGTATCGAGTCTGGAATGGCACAGGTTGGACTGGAACAACGACGCTCGCCCTCGCCACAAACGGCAACTGTGAATGGATACGCCTTGCGTCTGACCCAACGTCTGACGAAATAATTCTAGCAACACGAAGTGACACCTCTGGTGCAACGGATTACGAGGCTCTCGTCTGGAGTGGTTCAGCGTGGGGTAATTCGTCAACATTTGGCTCTCAAATAACGGCGGCGAATGAGGGAATTATGGTTGAGTATGAGGAGTCAGGGGATCAGGCAGTCGTTGTGTTCAGCAACGGGGCAACAAATGGATTTATTTATAACCGTTGGAACGGCAGTTGGCAGGGGACGAACACAGTTACTCTCGCTGGCGATTTTGCGGGAGGGTACTTAGTGCGCGACGATGGAAGTGACCAAATGGCTGCGTGCCTCATAGACGTTGGCGTCGACATTGTGTATTCGATATGGGACGGTTCGAACTTCGGGGGGATATCGACGCTCGAAGGTACAGGAAACAGCGCGAACGGCCGCCCTGTTACCTGTCAGTTTGAAACTACTGCGGGTCGCGATGGATACTTGATGGTACCGTATTCGGACAATGCGCAAGCTGAATACAGATTCTTCAATGGGTCTACACTCTCAACGGCAGATGTCGCACTGACGACCATAACTGACTCATGGGAAATGCGTTCGGTGCGAACCGGTGATGGAAATATTCTTGTCGTTGCTTACGACGATTCAAACACCGAGTACGACTTTACGTATTGGGATGGAACTGTGTGGTCGACTGAGCAAGTGTTGGACACGAACTCGATTGCGACCTTAGCCCCCGCCACGATTCCAATCGATATCGTCGCGCGCGAGTATCCGTCCTTTACATCAGGTACAGTCTATTCCTCCGCAATTGATTTTGATGAAGGTCTTGGGCCAAAGTGGGAAAATATTTCCTTTACCGACACTACGCCAGGGTCAAGTGATATTTTGTATCAACTTGAATACTATGCGACGTCTACTGATTCGTGGGAGTTGGTACCAGACACCGCATTAACTGGAAACTCTGTCGGATCTTCGACCTCACCTATAAGCATTTCGAACCTTTCGCGAGTTTTGTATAACACTATTCGCCTTAAGGCAAACTTCTCGTGCGTTTCGGGAAATTGTCCCGTGTTGAATGACTGGACGGTGCGATGGTCAGAAGGTATTGATGTAACCGGCATTGCACGAGCGTACGACCAAAGTACAAACGTCACTTCGGGAACGGTTGCTGTTGCGGTCAACAGTGTATTGCAATCTGGAAAGACAGGAACAATCAGTGGAGGAGTATGGACCATTGATAACGTAACGATGTTCGAAGGCGACGTGGTCACTGTATTTGTTGACGGCGCAGGAGAATCGAATGAAGCTGTCGCGGTCTTTAAGTATGACGGACTCGGGGATGTGAGCGGTGTGGAGTTGTATGAAAAACATTTAACCATTGGCTCTTCCGACAATCAGACAATCACGAACGCGAACATCGGGTCCTACGACAATTCAGTCTCCGGTGACGAAGACATTTTCTTCGAGGTAGATGCAGGTAACGACCTCGTTGTGTGTGCTACTGGCGGATGTGGTGACGCGGAACTTTTGATTTTGGCAGGGAATACGTTCCAACCCGACAGTTCTTCAAGCGGCAATGTGACCACACACGACATTGAAATTAACGGAACGCTTGTTGGAAATGGCAATTCGTTCTTCATAAACGGTTCATGGGACAACAATGCAACGTGGACCGCAAACACGTCCTCGGTTACTTTCACCGCCACCTCAACAACCGAAAGCATCAATAGTACGGGGGCATCATCGGCATCATTTGCCACACTTACGTTTGGTCAGACGAGCGGAACCGCGACGTGGAACCTCGCTTCCGCGCTTGACGTCGATGGCACGATGACTATTTCTTACGGAACACTTTCGATGAACGGAAGTAACCCCATTTCGATAGCTCAAAACCTTACGATTAACGCAAACGGACTGTATACAAAAGGAACGGCGACGACGACATTTGATGGTACGGGAACGCATACATGGACTGACAGCACTTCTTCGCGACAAGACCTCGGAATTGTTGAAGTCAACGGTTCGTCAAAAACTATCCTCTTGGGTTCCTCGGTCGAAGCGACACATGTCGTCATTGGTGCCGACGACATATTGAATGTTAATGGCGCATACACCCTTGAAGTTTCGGGAAATTGGACAAACAATAACGTGTTCACTCCTTCAACGGGAACGGTTTCGTTTACATCGACCGCGACGGGGAGAACAATTACAGCGGGGGCTTCAAGTTTTTACAACCTCACCTTTGATGGAGTTGGTGGAAATTGGGCATTTACTGCATCAACACTAGGCGTTACCAATAACTTTACGATAACAAACGGCACCGTCACGATGCCAACAGCGACGACAACCGTCGGCGGAAACTTTTCGAATACTGGCGGTGTGTTTTCTCACAACAACGGAGCAGTCTTACTCACTGCGTCGACTGCTAAAACGTTAACTGCAAACGGTTCTAGTTTCTACGACCTTGCGTTTAACGGAACTGGTTCCTGGGCGTTTACCGAAAACAACGCAACTTCAACAAGAAACGTAACAGTAACTGCAGGAACGTTCACTCTTCCAGGAGGAACGTTTGCAGTCGGTGGCTCGTTTAGACGAGATGGAGGAACATTCCTTCATAACGGCGGTATCTTGAAATTAATTGCGTCAGTTGCTCGCACACTGTTCTTCAATGGAACCTCACTTAGCACGCTACGTTTTGATGGAGTCGGAGGCTCGTGGTCTTTCCTTGATACGCATGCCACCACCACCTCCAACTTCTCAATCGTCAACGGTTCTGTCACGTTGCCGTCGGGAACACTTGCCGTTGCTGGCTCCTTCACGAACAGTGACACCTTCACACATAACAGCGGCACGGTGGTGATG
>JACCDV010659517.1_pt1 | contig 33134 bp, 36 predicted proteins | sample 7446131 | NCBI WGS metagenome assembly JACCDV01 (sample SAMN15323448, study PRJNA562643) | freshwater metagenome | isolation source: river surface water | place: USA:Blue River Watershed | collected 2017-08-17 | reverse complement strand
GGCAAGCGACAATTTAATGAGTATGCCTGCAAGAATGGCGGCAATGATTGATGTGACGATTAACAATGAGGCCTCCTATGTCAGCCTTCATTATTACCCACAAATAAAAAACCACCCGAAGGTGGTTTTCTCTATTTTGGTGGTGGAGTGTAGCACTACGGCAAACGCTCATTCCACAAGATAGCGGGGATCGCAGTAGTTTATCGGGACACCATCATGAAAAGTCCGGAACAGCTTAGAGCCACCACCTACTAGATGGTTAGGATTTTTGACCTACCGGGAGACTCCGTAGACGAACAACCCTAGCCATTCATGGAGCGCAACCTGCCACCGCAGCAGACTGAGCGCCATAGAGTATTCAGAAAGCGATGTTGAGTTCCCTGTTCTGAAGTCAACTGGGTATGGCGTGACATTGCAACCTACCGCCTCGAACTCCGCCATCGAACGTGGCATGTGCCAAGCCGACGTAACAAGCAACCACGGCGACTTGCATCGGTCGCCCAGCAGCTTGGCCACTTGCTGCGCATTTTCACGGGTATTGCGAGAACCGCCTTCCAACAGGATTCGCTCCATGTTCAAGCCTTGCTCTTTGTAGAAGGCGCAAGCAAGGTCCGATTCGGTCACGCCCGTTGCCAACAAGCGCCCCTCTCCACCCGAAAACACCAGTTCCATCTTCGCGTGCTGGCGCAGCAATCCCACAGGCACAGTCATGCGCTCTGCAGCCTCCCCCAAAGGCACCTGACCGTACGCCACAAAGCTATCTGGATGGTTGGTCGCACCGCCGAGGACAATGATTCCGACATAGCGATTGATTGATCCAGCGGCTGGGACTGGATAGCGATTTTCCAGCGGACGCAGCAAAGCGTCTGGGATCGCCTGGAATCCGAGCAGGCCAAGCACTACCAACCCCGACCAAAGCATCACTAGTGCCGGTTTGCGCCAGCGAATCAACACCAGCAAGGCAATCGTCCACCATAAACCAGCCAAAACATTGGTTGAGTGATGGCAGACAGAAATTTTGAAAATAGAAACATCAGTCAGATTTCAGCAACTCGCCCACATTCCACTTGGCTTCCAACCGTTAGTACGCATCAATGGTCATCCCTGCAACTACTGGAGAAACCCAATGGACACATTTCAATTTGGCAAAAAAATCACCCTCAATGAAACCGAGCTCGCACATCGCTGGGGAATCAGTCCCAAAACTTTACAACGCTGGCGCTGTGAAGGTCGCGGCCCCAAATACTTCAAACTGTCTAAACGGGTTGCGTACCCGATTGACGAGGTGCTGACTTTCGAATTCGAGGCGCTTCATGAGTCAACTGATGGCGTCACTTGCGACGCAGAACAGTTCAACAGCCCAAGTTTTCTGTCTGCCAGAGAAGTCGCCGCAAGGATTGACATCCCGCTTTACCTGCTGACGCATCCCGGTGAACGCAAAAAGATTGGCTTGCCACACTATCGCGTCGGCAAAATGGTGCGCTTCAAACTGGATGAAATCTTAGATTGGGCACGTCATCGCACGATTGAAGTTGAAAGCAAAAATCAGACGGCACCTCGAGCCATTCCACTTGGTAACATCCAACCTGGTCTTACGCGAATGATGTGAGCCATCTTCCACGCAAATGTACGAACGCCACCCGCAGGTGGCGTTTCACATTTAAGGTCAGATATCAAAACATCGCCGTTCGGATCAACACATCACCTTGCGCACCAGCCTCAATGATCTGGCGAGCTTTCGCTTCAATGATGTGCCGATTGGCCTCAAAAACACTCTTTTTGTCTGGATTGTGGTCCCCGCCAAAATGATCTTCAAGGGCTTCAGTGCTGATCAACACCCGCCGTCTTACACCGTCAACCTCGACAGGAAATGCAACACCCATAGTGTCTGGGTCGATAGCTGATTGCTTGGGGAAAATAATTTGCATGTCTCATCCAATGATGAAAGAGGAACCAACCCTATTCAGACCAAACTCAGATGATTGGCGTTCGCGCCTTTGACCAACTCAACCGCCGGATCTTCAACTGACATATAGCGCTCGATCACCAAGAAGTCGATAATTCAATCCAAGTCGATCAACTTGGCGAGAGGACCATGAACGAAATTCGAGTGGCGTGGAACATTGTGGGAAGAGAAAACCTGGTCAATGAGCCCATTCAAGCGGGTCTTTGGTCTCCGGACAACCCGAGAAATCGTGAGGAACTGACCATCATCATGGAGTCGGGCAACGAGGCTTATGGCCCTGATACCCACTGGATCGAAGAGCGAGAAGCGTGAACAGTTAACTGGCCGCAACCGGAACCAGCAGACTGTTGAGGGTTTTGCGAATTTCGCCTTCTAACCACGGCGAAACGTTTCTGAACTCCATGCGCTGTGCTGCACAGTTTTGCAGTGCTTTTGCGTGGTCTTTCAGACGCCTGATCACGGGCTCGGGGTCAGAGTTGTACAAAGCCAAATTAGGAATTTCGCACAGCACCTTGCCAGCGCAAGCGATCATCAGCGTGCCCGTGTCCCGAGGTTTGACGTTTTCATCAATCATGAACAGCAGGCAGTCGTCGGTGCCGTGCAGTGGGTTCAGGTAAGACTTCACACCCTCACGCAGTCGCTCTAAAAATCCTTGATCACTCATCATTACCACTCCTTTTCAGTGTCATGCCAGTGTTGCCGGTCCGTTGTAGCGACGCCAGCTGCGGTTGGCAAAAAGAGCTAGCAGGCCAATGAACATGCCGCCGATCAGGCTACCAGCGATGATCATCAGCTTTTTAGGGGCTACCGGTTTCTCAGGCACATAAATGGGCTCGAGCAGCTTCATGGGCTGCGTCAGTGGCTCGGTCAACTGGATGCGTTGCTCGCGATAGAGCTTTTGCAGCTTAGTCAGGTCCTCTCGCTTCAACATCATCAGCGTAGAGAGCTCGTTTGAACCGGGCGAAGACGATGTTCGCCTTTCACCTGCCGCCAAGAAACGCTCTGCTTCGTCCATCTGTTGTTTGGTAGCGGTCTGCTGGTCCTGCAACTCTTTGATCAATGGAGCCGCAATCGCCGTTTGAGATTGCGTTAGCTGCGTCACGATCTTGTTCATACAGGCATTTGCCAGTGCTGCAGTTTCGGCACGGTAACTGATAGACAGCAGATTGTTGCCTTTGACTATATTGACTTTCACACTGTTGGCTAGGTCTTTCGCAGACTCCACATCACAGGTTTTGACGATCTCATCTCTGTAAAACGTCACCTGCTTCAAACGCTCCAACGTCTGTGCAGCAGGTTCTACAGTCGTCGTCGTCGCAACAATCATGCCAATGGTTGCTGGCTGGACCACTGCTGTCGCCTCATACTGTGCCGGTATAAACGCCGCTAAAACGATCGCACTTGCTAGGCCTGTAGCCCCCCCCCGACGATCCACTTCCAACCGGATTTGAGGTGCTCTAGCAGTTCCCACAGGTTGATTTCGTCATCTATCGGCTCGATATTTCGCATGTCTTGATTCATAGTTTCCTGTTTCTTGTATGTGAAGCTGCGCTCAATAGGTGTTGCCCAGTCCAAGGCGGTCTGCCTCGGCCTCTTGCTCCATAAACACCCAATCCACAATGTCGCCATTGGGGGTGTAGCCCGACACCAGTTTGGCCATCATCAGACGGATGACGCCCACATCATTCACACCCAGCGCTATCAGAAGTGCGCCCAGGCTGCCCTCCAGCTCTGACCACGGGATGAAGTCCTCATGGGCTTTCATGATCCTGGGGTGCGGTGTCGGTTTCGGGTTGTCACCAATCAGCAGCTCCTCATAGAGCTTTTCACCGGGGCGCAGGCCGGTGATTTCTATCTCGATGTCACCATCAGGATTGGTCTCATCCCGAACGCTCAATCCAGAAAGTTCCACCATGCGGCGAGCCAGATCCATGATCTTGACCGACTGCCCCATATCGAGCACAAACACATCGCCGCCCTTGGCCATGGCTCCTGCCTGAATGACCAGCTGTGCAGCCTCATGGATGGTCATGAAATAGCGAGTGATTTCAGGGTGGGTCAGCGTGATCGGTCCACCATCGCGAATTTGCTGGCGGAACTTGGGTACCACCGAGCCTGACGACCCCAACACATTGCCAAAGCGCACCATGCTGAACTTGGTCCCTGGGTTTGTGGCCGCCAACGCCTGCATAGCCATCTCGGCCAGTCGCTTACTGGCTCCCATGATGTTGGTCGGACGAACCGCCTTGTCCGTGCTGATCAGCACAAAGTCGGCCACGCCATGTTCGGCAGCGGCCTGCGCCGTGCGTAGGGTTCCCATCACGTTGTTCTTGATGCCCTCAGCTGGGTTGTGCTCAACCAAGGGCACATGCTTGTAGGCCGCCGCATGGTAGACCGTGTCTGGGTGCCAAGTGGACATGATCTCGCGCATTCGATCCTCATCCTGAGCTGAAGCCAACAAAGGCACCAGGATGGTCTTCTTGTCTGCGAGCTTTTCTTCCAGCTCCTGGTGAATTGCATAGAGCGCAAATTCACTCTGCTCGATCAACAACAACTTGTCTGGACCAACGGCCAAAATCTGGCGGCAGAGCTCACTGCCGATCGAACCGCCTGCCCCTGTGACCAACACCACCTTGCCGACGACATTCTTGGCCAACAAGATGTGGTTGGGCATAACCGGCTCGCGCCCCAAAAGGTCATCAATGTCCAAATCGCGCACATCGGAAAGGCTTACTTTGCCGATGGCAATGTCACTCAAACCTGGCAAGGTGCGGACTGCTATCTTGTGGACTTTGAGTGAGTTCAGGATCTCGTTGCGCCGCCGGGGTGAAACGGACGGCAGCGCAAGCAATACATCCGTGACAGGCACTTCCGACAAAAACTCAGCCAAATCAGCGGGGTTATGGATGGGTAGGCCATTGAGCACATGGCCATGCAGCCGGTCATCGTCATCCAGAAAACCCACCACTCGTATCTCTGGGCTATTGACCATGGCCGATGCCAGTTGCCGACCAGCGCTGCCCGCGCCGTAAATCAAGGCCTGCGGCAAAGCCGCTTTACGCAATTGCTGGTGGTACAGGCCTCCAAGCCAAACACGCGCTGCAGCGCGTGATGCACCCACCAGCACGAGCAGCAACATCGGCTGAATCAATCCAACTGTGCGGGGCACCCCATCCACGCTCCAGAACGTGAAAATGGCAGCAAACGCCAAGCCATACAACAGCATGGCACGCACCACCGCCACCATGGCAGGCATTCCGCTGTAACGGAAGATCGCTCGATAAAGCCCAGAGGTGATGAACAACGGCAAAGCCAACACCACCGAAACCAGTACTGGCCACATTAGCGGTCCAGACAAGGGCATAAACACACCAAGACGCAAGTAAAAAGCCAGCCAGACGGCCAGTACACAAAGTCCTGCGTCTAGCGCCAGCACCACCCCACGCTTGATTGGACGTGGCAGGGCCAACACAGGGGACGCTAGACGACTCAAAGCGCGGATCATGACTTCACCCATGATGTGAAAACCCCTGAGTCCTGAGTCCTGAGTCCGTCATTTTGCTTTCACCCTATCTCCAGCACCTTTGCCGCCTACTGTCATCAATATGCATTTGAAGTACTGAGCGAGTGTCAAATTTTGCAGCATCTGTGCATCTATCTCTGCCAACAGCTTTGGCGTTGACATGTCTATGTTGCTGACCTGTGCCAATCCAGTGATACCGGGGCGGGCTTCGAAGACACCACGACTGTAACGTTCGGCAATCAACTCGGTTTGATTAAACAAGCAGGGCCTTGGGCCCACCAAACTCATTTCCCCCTTCAGCACATTCCAGAGCTGTGGCAATTCATCAAGTTTGGTTCTACGCAAAAACGCACCCAAGCGTGTAATAGCTGATGCATCAGCCAAATGGGAAGCTACAGAGGTGGTGTCAGGTCGCATTGTTCGGAACTTCACCAAGGTAAACGGTCTTTGATTCCGACCGACCCGTTCCTGGCGGAAGAGTGGCGAACCCGTATCAATCAGACCCAGCACATAAATGGCAAGCAGCAATGGGGCTCCAAGCACCAGCCCCGTTATAGAAAACACCAAATCCAATAACCGTAACATCAAAACCTTTGCTGAGCTGCTCTGCGCAGCCCCTCATCTACCGACACTGGAGGCTTCCAGTCAAGCAACTCACAGGTCTTGCTAATGTCCACTTGCAATGAACCCAGCAAACGCTGGGCTACAGCTGTCTTGCCCAGCATGCGGGCGACAAAGGCTAAAAGATTTACAGGCACCGGCAACAAGCGTACTGGTCGGTTTATGGCCTTACCCATTCTTTGCAGCAACTCCGTTGTGGAGAGGTCTTCCCCATCACTCACCAGAAACGTTTGATTCGCTGCCTTAGGGTGTTGCACACAAGTCAGAATCAAATCCACCAGGTTATCCAACCCGACCAAACTGCGGCGATTAACTGTTATATCTCCAAGAGGAAGTGGAAAACCACGGGAAATCCAACGTAGCAAACTAGAGAAATTGCCTTTTGCACCTGGTCCGTACACCAAGGGTGGGCGGATGATGACAACCTCCATCCCCGTTTCTTGCGCCATTTGCAGCAACCCAGCCTCGGCTTCTGCTTTAGAAATCCCATAGGCATCCTCTGGGGCCGGTGCGTCGTCTGCCTTAAACGGGAACCCCAGCAAAGTGGCCTCACCATTGACCTTGATGGAACTGATAAATACAAACCGCCGCACACCCGCCCTAGCGGATTGGTGAGCCAGCTTTAAAGTTGAAACAACATTGGCTTCGCGAAATTCAGCTAACGGATCCAGAGAATGATCCTTCATAACGTGAACACGTGCTGCAGCATGGACGACGACATCGATACCGCTTAGCAGTTTGGAGAAGTCAGCTTCCTTCATCAAGTCGGCTGCTATTGACTCGATACCACTAGGCAATTCGGACACAAAATTTCGTGAGACTCCGCGTATGGAAAAATCATTACGCGCAGTCATCCGACGCGTCAGGGCGCTTCCAATAAATCCCGTCGCCCCAGTTATGAGGATTGACGTTGGAATGATCATTTCCTAGCAGACAGCGAACTTGCCATAATTTGGTTCACTGCATTTATGGTTGAAAACATCCTTTTTGCCAAACCTAGACCATTTCCGGACATAGCCTTATATTCTGCTGGATTATTGATCAATCGTTCAATGAATTTGCCCAGCTGCTCTGGGCACGATGAATCGAAGGCACTGCCAACGCGCTCATCGTTTATTAGCTGCATAAGGTCTGTACCTTGATTCACCCGTGCTAGAACGGGCAACCCAGCGAGGAGATAGGTTAGGAATTTTCCTGGAATATTGTGCGTTTTATGGCGTGGGTCCAATGCAAGTAAGCCAATAAAACACTGCGCGAGGAGGCCCGGCATCTCACGCGAATTCACTTCATCAAAGAAAAGGGTGTTGGTGAGGCCACTGGCTCTAACTCTTTCTCTTAGGCGTGAAACCTCTGAGCCGCGCCCAACGAATAAAAAGCCGACATCTTCACGGTGAGATAAGCTTTCGGCAAGATCAATAAGCACGTCCATACCTTGAGCAACGCCCATATTTCCAATGTATACAGCAATTTTTCGCCCAGCCAAGGGGGTCGATGCGATATCTATAGTCGAACCCGTATCGAGCGTCGGGGTCTGCCAGTTGTGCAGAACCTCAACGCGCTTGCCTGGGTACCGCAACCAACCATCCATGTAGACCAGATTTGATTCGGTCTGCACGCCAATGACGTCGGCCGCCGCGTACTGGATTTGCGCGATTCCCTTAAAGAAGGCGTAGGCGAGCCCCTTACGCATAAGCCCAAGGTCTATAGTCCATTCTGGGAATATGTCGCGGAGGATCAGGTAGGTTCGGCAGCCGCTAATCCGTTTGAGATACCAAACCAAGGGGCCGAAGAAAATGGTCGGCGAGTACCAAGCAACAAGATCCCAGCGCATGCGCGCGAACTGCGTTTTGCGCAGACAGAGAAGCATCAAAAAAGGAAGTGAAAGCTCCATCAATGTGCGTCGGACATAACCCGTGTCTCGTGTTTTCGGCGCCCGGATACGCAGAAGAACGACACCATCCACGGTCTCCGTAGTCCACTCTTCGGAGAGTCCGACAGTGGGCACTATGACAACTGTCGAATGCCCTGCCTTGCACATCTCGACTGCCAGATCATGCATCTGGACGGCGGCCGAGGTTAGTAGCGGCGGGTAGTCGGTTGATATGAGCGCGACGTTTTGCGGTCTTGGTGCAAGAAAGGGCAATTCAGCGGTCAAAGTAACAATCAGAAAAAGTTAGTGATGTTTGTGCGCAGAGCGTTGACCACAACTGACGAAGGCGAAAAGTCATCAGCAAAGTCGTAACGTGCGCTCCAAGGTTGGCTGACCGCAGTAACGACGGACTCAACGATGTTGTCCGCCGACATTCCGGAGACAATCGTCGATCCACTTTCCAGCGTTTCCATGCGTTCGGTCGCCATGCGAAGGCTAACGTTGGGCACCTTGTAAAAAAGCCCTTCTTCAGCAGCAGTCCCTGAGTCCGATAGAACGCAATATGATTCCTTGAGTAGGCGGTTGAAGTCGTAAAAGCCAAGGGGTGCCATGATGCGCAGACGAGCAGGAAGCTTAATGTCGGCAAGTTTGCTCTGTGTTCGCGGATGCATAGGGAAGATAATTTCGAAGGGGAAGCGCTCCGTCAGCTTTTTCAATGCTTCGAAGACGTTGGCGAGCGTCTCCGGGTTGTCGACGTTTTCGCTACGGTGTGCCGTCACGAGAATATATTTACGCGGTTCGAGGCCAAGGCGGCTGAGTATGTCACTTGCTTCAATCTGCGGTGCAAAAGCTCGCATGGCTTCGAATGTGGTATTGCCAGATACAATAATCTTGGAAGGGTGGATGCCTTCGCGCAAAAGATTCTCACGGTGGTAGTGGTTATATGGAAGCAGCACGTTGCTTATATGGTCAATTAGGATGCGATTGCGCTGCTCAGGCATGCGACGATCCCAAGCACGAAGGCCGGCTTCCATGTGAAAAATCTTGATGCCGCGATGCGAGGCTGGCAACACCGAAAGCCCGCTGTAGGTGTCGCCTAACACCAGTAGGGCATCTGGCTGCGTCTTGGCCATCACTTCTTCCGACTTCAAAATGACATCGGCGACCTCCTTTCCATAACCAGAAGTATCGATATTGAGTTCGAAATCCGGCTTGCGCAGGCACAAATCCTTGAAAAAAAACTCGCGTAGCTCAGGTGTGAAGTTTTGCCCTGTATGAACCATGATATGTTCGAAATTCATTTCGTCCAACTTCTTGAGCGTCGCCCACATCTTGATCATTTCTGGACGTGTCCCAAATATCGACATGACTTTCATCGTTTTGCTCCGGTGATAAATTAAATAAAAAAAAGAAAATTGGACTCAGGCATAGGATGGAAATATCGAGACTGTCGGCAATGGCAGAATCATGTGTCCGCCCCTAGCTAGATACTCGGCGTTACGCTTGCAGATCTCGTCGAAAAAGCTCCAGGCAAAAACTAGTACATAGTCCGGCGGATCGTCGCTCAAAAGCACGCTGCTCGGGCAAATGCGGAAATGCGAACCTGGTGTGTAATAGCCTGTTTTAGCTGGCGCATCGTCGATCATGTATTCGAGTTGGTCGTGGGTGATGCCACAGTACTGAATCATCGTATTTGCGCGTCCAGAGGCGCCATAACCGACAATCCGCTTTCCTGCCGCTCTTAGCTTGTTGAGTAGATCCATCAATGCAACGCGCGTTGCCATGACATCATCGGAGAACCGCTGGAAGGTTTCGAAACGATCAAAGCCATTTTTACGCTCCTCGGCTGCAAGAGCTCTCACTGCCTCGGTCGGTTGTGCGTGCCGACTACCCTGCTTGCAAACGTAGAAACGCATGGACCCGGCGTGAATCGGCACCGGCTTGACGTCGAACACTACCATGCCGTAGCGATCAAAATGCTTCATCGCCGAAAACAGGGAATAATAGTAAAGATGCTCGTGGTAGATCATGTCGTACTGCATTTCTGCGATGACCTTACCCAGGTAGTGCACCTCGAACACAAAGATTCCATCGTCTGCCAAAGCTAGCTCGACCGCCCGAGTGGTGCCCTGAATATCTGGAATGTGGGCATAAACATTGTTGGCCATGATCATGTCCACCTTGCCATGCTCGACCACAACTCGCCTAGCGACATCCTCAGTAAAAAAATTGTTTATAACCGTGACTCGCGGATCGTTGATAGTGGCAACGATGTTCTTCGCGGGGTCTACGCCCAGAACTGTGCGGATACCCTGGTCGGCCAGTGGGCGAAGCAATACCCCATCGTTGCAGCCAAATTCAAGCACCGTCGCTTTCGCCGGCTTGATAAAACGTTGTGTGACTTCCTCTGCGTAAACTCGAAAATGATCGCGCAGCGTTCCAATAGATGAAGAGAAATAGAAATAGTTGTAGAAGAGCAAAGACGGTGGTACCTTGTCAACCACCTGAACGGCATAGCAGTCGTTGCAGTAGTAAACGCGTAATGGAAATTTCTGCTCGTCGGCAAATTGTTCTTGTTTCAGAAAACCGCCGGCCAGCGCTACCTGCCCAAAGTCCATTACAAGCGACAGGTTATTACTGTCGCAGAAGGCACACGTATGGCTGTGTGATTGTTGATTGTTCATTATCGTTTCCATCACTGCCGCCTTGACTTTGTAGCGGCACCACCAAGCTCTTGCTGAATATAGTCCAGCCTAAGTAGAAGCTCCTTCAATTCAGGAATGCTTAGACGCGTCGTGTTGTGCGACGTGTAGTCATCCAAATCTGTAATCCTTTCTTCGCCGTCAGTGAAGTACATCGCGTAATTTAGATCACGGTTATCAGCAGGTATGCGGTAGTATCGCCCAGTGTCCTTAGCACGTGCCATTTCCTCGCGAGAAAGCAGTGACTCGTATGTCTTTTCGCCATGGCGCGTTCCGATGATGCGTACTGGATTATCAGCATTGAAGATTTCTTTCAGTGCGAGAGCTAAGTCGCCAATTGTGCTGGCAGGTGCCTTCTGCACGAAAATGTCACCGTGTGTGCCATGCTCGAAGGCATGCAGCACAAGATCAACAGAGTCATCCAGCGACATCAGGAATCGCGTCATCGTCGGGTCTGTAACGGTTATGGGCTTGCCCTCCTTGAGTTGCGACACAAAGAGCGGAATAACCGAGCCACGCGAAGCCATGACATTCCCGTAACGAGTAGCGCACAGCATGGTTTCGTGCGGGCCTAGTGTGCGCGCTTTGGCGACCATCACCTTTTCCATCAATGCCTTGGTCTGACCCATTGCGTTGACAGGGTAGACGGCCTTATCGGTACTCAAAACGACAACACGTTGAACGCCATTGGCAACCGCTGCGGACATGACGTTCTCAGCCCCAAGAACATTGGTACGAACAGCTTCAAGTGGGTAAAACTCACACGATGGTACCTGTTTTAAGGCGGCAGCGTGATAGACGTAATTAACGCCGCGCAGTGCCTGAGAAATACTAGCGTAATCACGTACGTCGCCAATATAAAATTTCAACCGTCTGTTGTTCATCGCGATACGCATCTCCTCCTGCTTCTTTTCATCACGGCTGAAAATGCGTATTTCTCGTACATCAGTGTTTAGAAAGAGCCTCACCACATGCGTGCCAAAAGAACCTGTTCCACCTGTGATAGCGATAACCTTGTCTTTAAACATCAACTTTCCCTCAATCCGTAATTAAATGTGTGCATACTTGCGACCATTTCCCGCCAAGAAGGTGGTTCATATCCCGTAGCGAGATGGAAACGCTCGGCAGAAAGCGAGCGATCAATGACTACGGAGTCATCCGGAATCATCTGGATTTGCTTGTCATATTGCTGGCGCACGAGATCTAGCAAGTCGAATTTTGAAATTGGCTCAGATGCCACATGGTAGATACCCTGCAGTCCCGCATTGGGTAGGACAACATCGCGGACAATCTGTGCCAACACTACAGTAGGAAAACCAGAAAAAACCGCCCGCGTATAGCAACGGCATTCGTTTTCCTGACGTAGAAACCAAGCGAGCAGGCCGCCTTGCCCTGCAAGTTCAGGACCTACTATCGAAGTGCGCAGGGTCAAAGCGTGAGGTCCGTCAACTTCCCCAAGCAACTTGGCAACACCATAAGGATCGTCCGCGTCCGGCAAGTCGTCCTCACTGTATCCACCTCGCTTGCCGCTGAAAACGCCGTCAGACCCGATCTGAATTAGGCGCATATCGCGTTCTCGGCAGAGGTACTGCAGCCTAAGGGGGAGCAGAGAGAAGACAGCAACCAATCGGGACGAATCTTGAGCCTGCGCTCGTGGCAGAGCGACGCAATTTATCACAACTTCCGGTGAGATCTGATCGAGCAGAACGCTAAGCTGTATTAAGCTCTCTAGATTGTCTACCGTTACCAAACGGCTCGCCAGCTCTGGTGCAAAGTAAATCTCCGCATCTGCACTACGCGTCGTGCCATATACCGCCAGATTACTTGCCTGCGAAAGAACACGGAACAGAGTGTTGCCGAGCAACCCAGTGGCTCCGAGAACCAGAACCTTCATCAAACCGGCCCTCTTCTAATAAAGATCATATCGGGTAAGTGCTGCGCATTCAGGCAACGGTTCCGCGTACGAGGTTATCGCGAATAATTTGATCGCGCTCTTCATAAGACGGGTAGTTAATCAGCACGGCGCGATATGCGCCTTTAAAAACGAATAAACTGCCGCAAGCCGCTCCTATCACGCCGAATAGTTGAATCAATTCACCTATATCCTTTAACGAGCCAGCACCGCCGAGAACCGTTAATGGCACACCAATCGCTTCGCGAACTGGCTGGATCATCTTGATGTCGTATCCCTTCATACGGCCATCGTTGTCGATCGAGTTAAGCACGATTTCGCCAACGCCAGCCTTCTCGAGTTCCACGGCAAGTTCCCTCGGCGAGCGTTTGGTGGTCTTCTTTCCGTTCTGTGTCCAGACTTCATGCTTACCCATGCGACCACATTTAACATCTAGAACGGCAACTACACTCTGGTTGCCAACTGCATCGGCCACGCGACTAATAAGTGATGGATCTTCAATGGCGGCGGAGCTGATAGCAACTTTTTCAACACCAAGACTGATGATCGTCTTGGCCTGCTCAACGCTTCGAACACCGCCGCCATAGCAAAGCGGCATCCGAGATTCCATAGCGAGGTTCTCGATCATGCGGTAGTCCGGTTCGGCACTGCGGGCGCTAGCATCAATGTCAAGAACGATGAGTTCGTCAACGCACTTTTCATTAAATATCCGAACGGCATTAATTGGCTCTCCAACATATTTAGACTCGCCAAATCCAACAGTTTTGACTAGCCCCTTATCGCGCATCAATAGGCACGGAATGATTCTTGGTCGCAGCATGTCTATACCTCGGAGAAATTTTTTAAGAGTCGGATACCATACTGATGACTCTTTTCCGGGTGAAACTGCACTCCATAAATATTACGCGAATGAACCGCGCTGACGAAGCGCATCCCATAGTCCGTTTCGGCAAGCGCGTTCGCCGAACTTTCGCAATCAAAATAATAAGAGTGCAAAAAATAAAACCGCGCGTCATGCTCAAGGCCAGCAAACAGATTCGAGGAAGCCAGCGGCACAACGTCGTTCCACCCCATATGCGGGAGTCGCAACAGCGATCCGTCCTCAATAGCAGATAACTTGCGTACGGATGCCTTAATCCACCCTAGACCAGGCAAAACGCCTTCTTCGCTGTGCTCCGCCATAATTTGCATTCCAACGCAAATACCAATGACAGGCACATTTCTGTTAAGCACCAAATCATCGAGCACTTCACGCATACCTGACTTTTGCAGCAGTTCCATCGCATGGTCAAAGGAGCCAACACCGGGCAAGACTAGTCTTGTGGCTCCCGTCAACTCGTCGACATTGTGTGCGGCCTCTGCAGAAATATTCAAGCGCTTGTAAACATTAAGGAAGGCCTGAATGTTGCCCAAGCCATAGTCGATGATTTTAATCATCGGAAGATTCTGCGGTCTACACCAAGAAGGTTCGCTATGCGAGCCCCAAGAGTGATTAGAAACATGTTGTTCTTGTAGTCTCTGAACGTCTTATTCTCGCCGTTGAAAACCGCCCGGAATTCATCGACTGTCCAGCCTAACTTGGTTGCGACGTACTCAAACTCGCGCTCCATGGTTTGCTCGTCAAGCTCGGGGCGGGAGATACGATCCAGCGCCTCTGCGCGCGACATCTGGCCAGTCAGGATTTCACTAGAGAAGTAGGCGCGACGCTTGTCATAGCCAAACTTCTTCGGTGTCCAGTAGGACTCGTAGAACCGAGTGAAGCGCGATTCGTAGTGCTTTTGTGGGTAAGGTTGCCAACCGAATTTTTCGTTTAATTCGCGGATGGCGGCCTTCTTGATGAAGGGCACTGAATCAAGCAGCTTAATTACACGAATACCCTTGATGTAGCGGTAGTAAGTTTTGTACTTGAAAATATCGCAAGTGGGGAATGTCTCAAGCTTACGCGTACCAAAGCGCCGGTGAATATCACGGACATGTCGCATGTCAGTTGAAAAGTAGGTCCATTCAATCGATTCACGGACACACTCTGTAGAGTTGTTACCACCGGTGATTACGTACTTGAAACCGTTCTTCGCCGCGAAATTGTAAATTGCCGAAAACAAACCAAGATCCTGCGGCGTATCGACGAAAGGTACCTGAGAAAGGAAGAATGCCCGCTGAAGATCCTTCATCTCTTCCCAGTTGATCACTTCAGTAACGAGATCAAGACCGAGACCATCGATTATTTTCTGGATATTGCTGACGCCGAGATCGGAGTTCCAGCCGGCATCGCAGTGAAACATGAGCGGTCGAAGGCCAAACTTTTCCTTAGCAACGTAGGCAACATAAGAACTGTCGAGTCCACCGCTGATGCCGATCAAGCAATCATGATCGCGGCCAACTCCTTCGCGCTTGATCTGTTCGATGAGCGGCATGATCTCGTGAATACCCTGTTCACCCGGATGCCAGTTCGGTCGAATGCTGGTTTCGAAATTCCGGCAGTAATCGCACCAGCCGTGCTCATCGAAAGTGAGCGTCATGTCGCTGGTGTCCATGATGCAGTTGGAACAGATTTGATATGACTTCGTAGATCTCATTTGAATTTCCCAATGTCCTTGAGGACCATTTACTAATGAATATTACTGAGTTTCCCGGGGACCAACTCTACCAAGTATACCGTCACGCAAGCCTTGTGCATAAGCTTTAAGATAGCTCCCACGATACCTTACGTGTCGCAGCAATAGGAGGCGATTGATGAGAACTGATAGCAATTCCTTTGCAGCGAAGATGCGTGGAATATGATCCCTCCTAAACAGATGAAGGCTGTTTCTAATTTGGTAATAACAACGCAATGGACTATGAATCGTAATGGTCAATCCCGCCTCAGAGACGGATCGACTGCCAATGCGATGCAGCATCACTGCAGTAGGCACCACTCTGATGGAGACCTGCTTACTGCGACATCTTAAGCACCACTCGGTGTCAACAAAGTCGATGAACAGATCCTCATCCATGAGGCCAACGTGTTCGATAGCTTCACGCGTAACAGCCGTCCCAGAAGAAATAACGATATCGACAGGGAAAGGCTCCAAATCAGCATTACGGTAGATAGGCCTCGCCATTCCACTTGATAAAAGACGTTGTGATGGCAGGACAACTTGAGTTTCAACATCAAGACATCGGGGCGCAACAACATCCGGCATCCCCAATCTCAACTTACTAACAAGCTGAGATATAAAATCGACTTCAAACGTCGAATCCTGATCGAAGAACACGATGATCCGAGCCCCCTCGGTCAGAGCCGATGTGATACCTACGTTTTGCGCATGGGCAATTCCGGTATTTGCATGCAGGCTATGCAACTTCGAACCGGTTGGTAGATAAGCCGTTTTAAGCATTGGAGTCTCGGTGTTGTCAACTACTACCACCCGTGCTCCGGACAGTTGCAGTTGCATGCACAATTGCTTGATCGACGGAATGTCAGGATGATATGCAACAACTACTGCCCATAAATGGTCAAAGTGCGCTCCAGAGAGAGTCGAATGGAGATTCATCTACCCTTGTTTTTCAGTTGACAATATAAATTCCAAAGCAACGGGATCAGGCCACGTGCCGGCCCCGCATTCAGCGCACGTAGCACGCTGACTTTCGACGATCTCCACAACTTTCTTGCATTCATTGGCGCACAATACCCCAACGAATTTTCTATCTGTAAAACTACTTCTGGTGCGATGCGGCGATCACTCTGACTAGCCTCAACTAGAGCGTAAATTAATGCATTACGATGGTAGGCAAGGAAGAAATTTGGACCTTCTTCATCGAGAATTTTCTGAATCTCTGAATCATCGGCGATGCAATCATTCAGGAAATTTGTGAATTGCCGCAGTCCAATAAGAATCGATCTCCAGGCCGATGGCAATGATGCCGACTCGCTCCCCGAGTGAATCCGAACCGCACAATGCTCCGTTGGCGCACACACCTTATATGATCTTCTCAACAAAGACAGCCACAACGCATCATCAGCGAAAAAAAGTTTCTCGAAAGATGGAATACCTCCAGCGCGTTCATAATCGACAGAGCGCATCACATAACTGGTTCCAAATACGTCACGTTTAAATGTAAAACGCGCTCGCAAGTAGTCAGTGGCTGTTTCGATCAACGGTACTGGCTTGCAGGATCGGATTGTTTGACTATTTGAATCTATTAAACGCCCGCCTGTCTGGTACAACGCTGCGTCTGGATAATCTGCAATAAGCTTCGAGATAGTTTGCAAAAAATTACTTTCAAACACATCATCGTGACCGACCAAAGTCATAAACTCAGCCTTTGGCAGTTGTTTGATCCGGGCCCAACTTTCAACGATCGACAGCGGTCTGTCGGAAAAACTGAGACGAATACGAGGATCATTGAGCGTCTTTAGCCAATCTACCGTCCCATCGGTACTCTGATTATCAAGAATGTGAAGCTCGAAATCACTGTTGGACTGGCTCAAAATACTCCAAACGCATTCCTTTACATAAGGCATCCCGTTGCGAACAGGTAAACAGACACTGAATCGGACCATAGAGCAGCTCATTGGATTGATGTGGATTGGCGCCTAACATACAAACGTGCCACCAGGACGCTCAGAATCAGGGTACCCATCGAAGAGAATAAATTCGGATTGGAGATACACATCACTAGATAGCTTATCCAGCCAATGGCCAGCGGGCGCTCACCAGTAAAACTCCGCTTCGAAAAAGCTTTATAGACTGGCAAGAGGAGTAGCCCAAACATCAATAGCGCCCCAAAAAGACCGAAGTTGCGCACCATCTCCAAGTAGGTTAGCTCAGTAATAAAGTAGTAACCGCCCTTCGCCTGCCACATCTCGTAAGTGCCTAACCCGCGACCAAACATTAGCGTCAACGGATCAGAGAGAATTCTGCTGTAATCTTCTAGTAGTGCAAGCTTGGTGTTATTGGATATCTCATTAGGATCGAAAAACGCACGCAATTCATCCGAGAAAAAGACCATTAGGCCTATGATCGCTGCTACTGCAGCCATCCCCACCACCGCTTTATATCGTGAGCTCATGAACCACAACGCCAACGGCAAAGCTAGCGCTGCCAAAATGTTGTTACGCGTGCCTGCGATGCACATCGCAGCAACATTAAGCGCAGCCATCATCGCGGCGAAGCTTCGAGCGAGAAAATTTGTGCTTTGTTGACCGTTTGCCATATAGTAAGCGATCGAAATTACTAGCATCGGAGAGGTTACGAAAAAGAATTGCGAGAACGTGACATTATCACCATAGATTCTCTCATCTAAAAAAACGATTCCTGTCTGCATGCCAAATACATAAATGATCGTATACAGCTCAGGAAATAACCGAACTAAAAAAAAAGTAACAAGGATCGTCATTGCTAACGCATTAAGTACTGCCACCAGACGGGGCAAAAGATCAATGCGATTAATTACCAGAATCAGCGCCAAAGAGATTAATGTATAACCTTTAAAAAGGCTCAAGCCCGCGAAATCTATGGACCCATTTGCATCAATGTTTAAAAACGAGAGGGCCGGGATTAAGATAAACAAACCTATGTACGTCAGCAGACCAGCCGGTAAGGCAATCGGATCTCTCGAGATTATGACTCGAACTGTCGTAAAGCCCCAAGCGAGCACAAACAGCCAAACCTTCATGCCAATTAAACGGTCAGCTGGGTCAAACACACAGCTGACCAGTAACAGCATTAAAACTGCATTTAACACACGATCCATAGAAGACTTGCGTTCGATAGCTCGTCCGCGCAAGGAAAGTGCCTCAGGGTAATTCACGACTCGTCACCCTCAGGAATACCCCAAAAAGCCATCGGCTCATAATCGGGATAAGGGAGCTGACCTAGACGCAAAGAAATGTTCCATTGGTGCTCTGAAATCCAGCTTTCTACAAGGCGACGTACGGAAATCGGCTTACCAGAACACACGTTCACCGCACCTCTATCGCGGTATGTCAGTGCATGTGAAACCAACTGCTTGGCCACTTCTTCAACTGGGAGATAATCGCGCAACTGCTCACCACCTGACATCGGAAACTCGGCACTACACTCGGCAACCGCACGACGCAACAATGGCAGCAACGATGTTTCCGGCTGATCGTTTCCATACATATAGAATAAACGCGCCCAAGTGAGTGCGAAAGGGTGAACGGCTCTTAACAGCTTTAGCTGGCGAAACAAGGTATCCTTTGCGAAACCATATGGATTCACAGGATACGTTGGGGCATTAGCGGAGAGTGGACCGGACTGCATACCATATTCGAAACAGGTTCCAGAGACAATTAATGCAGGCAAGCCTTGCCGAATCATCTTGGACAGAAAACGGTAGTGTTTTGGCAGCTCATCCTCGACATGATGGAGTGAGTTGTAGTTTGGTAGCCCACCCCATGCCAAATGAATTAGAACTTCTGGTCGACCCAAGCTGTCGTAGGCATCAGGGGGCGGGGTATCGACGTCGAACTCCACCCATCTCAACCCTGGCGATTTTCGCTCTGGTTGGCGGCCAGGACGGTACGTCGCCACGACAGATTGGCCACACGCTAAAAGTTCTTCAAGAACGTGTCGACCAATAAATCCACTGGCTCCGGTTAGCGCAACGGTCATGTAATCTCCAACACCGGTACCGCAGTGACGAACTTCGCTCCCCAACTACGAGCCCGTTCCAGTTGATCCATAATTTCCGTTTTGAGATTCCAGGGCAAAATAACAATATAGTCAGGTCGGTCGATATCTAGCCTATCTTCAGAAACAATCGGCATCCGACTGCCCGGCATGAATCGACCTTGTTTTGCTGGATTACGATCAATTACGTAATGTATAAGATCAGATCGTATTCCAGCGAAGTTCATTAGCGTGTTCCCCTTAGCGGCGGCACCGTAAGCAACTACACGTTTACCTTGGCGTTTGGCGTCTATTAAAAAAGTGACGAAGTCATCCTTAATTTTTTCAGCCCGAGCTTGCAAGCCAAGGTAGCCTGCCGGAGAAGTAAGTCCAGCCTCTGTCTCTCTATTTAACATTGCAGCGACTGCTGGTGAAACCGGATTAGCGGCGCTATCTGCCCGTTGCACGAAAACGCGCAGACTTCCACCATGAGTTGCCAGTTCTACCACGTCGAAGACCTGTAAATCTGCCTGCTCGGCAATACTAACTACTGTACTTAATGAAAGGTAAGAAAAGTGTTCATGGTAAATCGTATCGAACTGGTTTCCTGACAGCAGTTGGAGTAAATGAGGAAACTCGAATGTCGATACACCGTTAGGTTTCAATATGGCCGCAAACCCGCGCATAAAATCGTTGACGTTCGGCACATGCGCAAGCACATTGTTGGCTACAGTCAAGTCGGCCTGCCAGCCTTCCGCGGCAAGTGCTAACCCCTCTGATTCACCAAAAAAAACCTCTCGGGTTTCAATGCCCTTTTCACGAGCCGCCCGGGCAGTGCTAGCTGTCGGCTCAACACCAAGGCAACGCATACCACGTGCCCTAACGTACTGAAGCAAATATCCATCATTCGATGCAACCTCTATGACAGTCGCATCAGCCCCCAGATTAAAGCGCTTGGTCATCTCCTCGACGTAGTCGTCCGCGTGCTGTAGCCAGCTCGTTGAAAAGCTGCTGAAGTAAGCATAGTCGGCGGAAAACAATTCGTCAGCATTCGCGAAATCCAATGTCTGCACTAGCCAACAATGTTCGCAAACCATCACGGTCAACGGATAGTTCTTTTCAGGCTCGTGCATCTGCCTGTCAGTTAGATAAGCGTTAGATGGCGGAGCAGCGCCTAGGTCAATCAGCGGCAACATCAACTCGGTTGCGCAATGTCGGCACTTCATGCAGATATACCTCCAAAGATTTTCGTTAACATTGGGCGTGTGCGATCACGCTCTGAGAGCACACTCACGGGTAACGGCCACTCGATATCCACGCGAGGATCCAGCGGATGGATACCACCCTCGCTCGCCGTTGAATAGAAAGCATCGTGGATGTACAGTAATTCACAATTGGGTGCCAACGTCTGAAAACCGTGTGCAAAACCACGCGGAATTAGAAGTGCACAGTCATTCTCGGCTGACAGGCGTTCGGCGTGCCATCGCAGGAAGGTCGGAGAATCTGCGCGAAGATCGATGGCCACATCCCAAACCTCACCTTGCAGGCAACTAACCAGCTTGGTCTCGGCGTGAGGTGGATGCTGAAAGTGCATCCCACGTAAGGTACCCTGCTCGCGCGTTAGCGTATGATTTATCTGCATAACTGGATTTGTCCAACCCAAGGCCATCAGATCTTCTGCGCAAAACACGCGACTAAAAAAACCTCGTTCATCCTCATGTCGCTCACGCTTTACAACACACAAGCCAGCCAATGGGGTTGAACGGACTTGAAAACGACTCATTGCTACACACCCGCTTTATGTGACGTGATGCTCAGGCAGATGCCTCAAAATCTACAATGTCGCGCAGGCACAGCGTGAGTGCAGGGGCACCATCTAATTGTTCTCGGTACCATTCGACGCTGCGACGCACCGATTCAACGAGGCTCCAGCGTGGAGTAAGGCCCAGTATGCTGCGCGCTTTTGATATTTCCAACGCCAAACTCCCTGCCTCGTGCGGCCCTTCCCTACCATTACCCCAGACGATTTCACCTCGTCCAAAGGCATCACGGGCGAGCTCAATCACTGTCCGCACTGTTGCCGCCTCATGGGTAAGGGGACCGAAGTTGTATGCTCCTGCTATATCAGGTTTCTCGTATAGCGTTTGTGCAAGCACAAGGTAGCTCGCAAGCGGCTCCAGCACATGCTGCCAGGGCCGAGTGGCTTGAGGGCGACGGATATGCAGTTCTCGCCCAGAACTCCACGCGCGGATTCCATCTGGCAGCAAACGATCGGCAGCCCAGTCACCGCCCCCTATCACATTCCCGGCACGGGCGGAAGCCACGGCAGTGCCGGCTTCGGCAAGAAACGCGACACGGTAGCTAGCAATGGCGATTTCGCATGCAGCCTTGCTCGCGCTGTAGGGATCGTGACCGCCAAGAGCGTCTGTCTCTCGATAAGGGAAACAGTGTTCTTGGTTCTCGTATACCTTATCGGTCGTAACCGTGACAACAACCTTAACGCCCCCCGAACGACGGACTGCGTCTAACAAGTTAACGGTGCCTTGTACATTGGTTGCGAAGGTCGCAAGAGGGTCTTTGTAACTTTCTCGCACCAGTGCCTGTGCAGCAAGATGAAAAACTATCTCCGGCTGCGCATCTGACAATGCGACAGTCAATTGATTGGCATCTCTAATATCGACCGTGTAGTGCACTACAGTCTCATTGACGCGAGCAAGGGTGAATAGGTTAGGCTCGGTTGGTGGCGGAAGCGAAACACCATGCACCTTTGCCCCGAGACGATGAAGCCACAGCGCTAACCAAGCACCCTTGAACCCAGTGTGGCCAGTCAATAAGACCCGTTTACCAGCCCAGAAATGTGGATTTGGCTGACTCAGCAACGGCTTACTCATGCCCACCTCTTCCAGGGAGCCTTTCCTGACTGCCAAAGGTCTTCCAGGAGGTTCTTTTCTCGAAGGGTATCCATCGGTTGCCAAAAGCCTCGATGATCGAATGCCATTAATTCTCCAGAGACCGCAAGTTCGTTCAGGGGCGCATCTTCCCAGCTGACATGGTCACCATCGATTAAATCGATCACCTTGGGCGACAAAACAAAGAACCCACCATTAATTAGACCGCCATCGCCACGAGGCTTCTCTGTAAATCCAACAACTTGTTCACCATTGCATTTCAGCGCGCCATAGCGACCGGGCGGTGTAACTGCCGTCACGGTGGCGAGTTTGCCGTGCGATCGGTGGAATGCAAGCGAGGCACGGATATCCACATCACTAAGGCCATCGCCGTAAGTAAAGCAAAACGCTTCCTCACCATGCAAGTAATCAGCAACCCGTTTTAGGCGGCCTCCAGTCATCGTATCTTCACCCGTGTCTACCAGAGTAACGCGCCAAGGCTCAACTTTCTGGTGATGCACTTCCATGCTATTGCGCGCCATGTCAAAAGTAATATCCGACATATGCAAGAAGTAATTAGCAAAATACTCCTTAATAAGATAACCTTTGTAACCGCAGCAAATCACAAAATCATTTACACCACTCGCAGAGTAAAGCTTCATAATGTGCCATAGTATCGGCTTTCCACCGATCTCAATCATTGGCTTTGGTCGTAGGTGCGTTTCCTCGGAAATTCTGGTTCCAAGCCCACCAGCAAGTATGACTGCCTTCATAATCCACTAAGACGAAAATTAATTAGGAAATAAGCCTCAATCAGCAAATCCAACGCGTGCGCCAATGCGTTTGACTATCGTTGCAACGGATTTTTTAAGTTGGATGAAGGCCTTGAGCGAGTTGCGGTCAGTCATGTACCAACGCAAATAGACAGCATGATCTCTTTTGGAAATCCCAAACACCTCCCACTGAAACTCAGTTTCAACGTCAATGAATTGGTCAAAATCTTCCGCTGTCAACCTAACGCCTATTGTTGTAGCAATATTGGCAATCAGCGACCTGCCACTCCGAGCCTTTAACGCATCGGCAATAGGAAGGCTGTAATCTAACTTTTCCAAAAAGTTATAAATAGCCCGAATCACAACTACGTTTAGCGACAAAGGATCACGCCAAACATATTCACGATCAATTATCTGACATTCATCACCACTCATGTATATGTTAGACCAAATGCTATCAATGTGATCTCCATCAAGAAAGCATTGCCCCCCCCGGTTAATACCCTCGGATTGCAGTTTGGCTAGCCATGGCTTGCATGGCGCAAAAACATCCGCTAGCGATAGTCGGCCCATCCGAGCCTTTATTTGCAACTGCGTCTGTAAAGACAAGGAATCAATCCATGGTCCCTGCTGTTGACGCAGTATCAGCCTACCTGATTCTGCCTCTGGGCTTCCAGAGATCTGTTCCTTTACGACTCGCATCTCACCATTAGCGACTCCAAGCACACGCGTTAAGGTTGTGAAACGTGGCTGTCGATTCGGCGAGTACAGAATGCCCAGTTGCGGGAACCGCATTCTATTCACCTCGTTTAGGCCTGCCACCACGATGAAGGAATTTGCAAAGAATGGAAGCATGCCGTTGCGATCTAATTCAAGTGTTGTCGCAGCCTCGTCCCAGTAACGATGCATGGGACCAGAATAATCCCTTGATTTCATTTGTGAAATTAATTCCCCAGCCCGACCGGACTCAACAAAGGGGGTAGACAGAACACATTCTGGGAGCTTGTAGTCCGGATAAGGGTAATAAAACTCAATATTCGAAAAGTAACGTTGCATCCGCGTTTGCAACTCTCCTTTTCCGAAGGTGCGTACTTTTAGTGGTCGGCGGTGGTATCCCTCCAAGCCTTCAAACATAGTGCCAATGTGATCTTCTCGTGCACAGCTAAAATACTTTAATCCAAATTGATTTTCTATTGCAATAACGAGAAGCCCATTCGGATTAAGCATTTTTTTAAAGTAACGCAATGCCTCATCGTAGGGATCATCACCCGCAACAAATGCCCCCGAATATTCAAACACACCTATACAGAAAATTATATCAAATTTCTTGCTGAATTTAATATCCTGAAATGGGGCGCATATTATCGAAACATTATCTAGATCTTTGGTTCGGAGTCTAGCCAATCTTGCCCTACTACGACTCCCTTCAACTGAAACAACTTGATCAAAGTTCTCGCCTAAAAACCGCGTAATTGCCCCGCAGCCACAACCTACCTCCAACACACTCATCTTCCGGTCAAATTGAAAACCCGAAAGTAGTTGGGCACGTTTCCGAGTCAAATGATATTCGCTTGGCCAATCCTTTATGTAGGACTCCAATTCAAATGACCCGCTGCTCAAATCATTTGCACGATTAAAAACTTGTTGCAAGTACTTCTCGGAAGCAGCTCCATCAGAATACTCAAACTTTTCGTGACCCTTGAGTACCCATACAGCCCCCTCGTCAAGCGCCATATCATTTTCTATCAACTCAGAAATTTTCACTGTAACCCTCTCGATGAAACGCAGTTGCGTAAAATATTTTTTATTTTTCTTGGAACTAAACTACTTATTTTCGCTCTCAAATAACCAACAATCTTTGCAATTCTCCTCTTCAAAACCCTCTTTTCAATACTCTTTTCTGAGTAAAAGTCAGAGTTAGAAGAGGGGTTTTCCCAAAAACCATCACTTCTGATTGCCTCACCCGAGAGGATCTTTTCGATTGACTCAACGATTTTTTTAGATGCAACACCAAGATTAACAAAGTTCTCTTCTCTAATTCTCGCTGACTCATTCACATAAAAGTTATAATTGGCGAATATTTCGTCAATCGCGGCTCTTATCCCATTCGGATCTGTTGCTAAAGTCACATCTGGGCTTGGTTGGGGTCCAGCACAATCACCGCACGCATGGCGCCAACCCTTTACAGTTAACGTGGGGACACCGCATAATGCCGCCTCATAAATCACGCTGCTTTGATCAGTAATTAATAAATCAGCATTAACCACAACGTCCATAAAATTCTTATCTGGCGGAATCAAACGGAAATTAGTTAGAACTTTTTCTGCAGCGATATTTTCTTCCAGCAAATTCTGCATGTATGAATTCGTCAGCAAATTGGGATAAAGTTTTCTTTGGATATCCGTTTCCCAGTGCTTGACCCACAATTCATACCCAGTACCTAATAAAGCTTGAACAACCTCGCTTTGCTTACCATCTTGTTCGGTTTGCGGTGCATAAAGAATAATTCTTGAATTTTTTTTCTGGTATCGTTGAGCTAGAGGATCGCCATAATCAAAAACCTTGTCAGACTTAGGCCATCCAATTTTTATAGCTCCCAATCTTGGGGCGCATGAATGGTTATCTGCGGCCTTAGCCAAACCTTCGAACCATTTTTCCCCGGGCAACAATCCTAAATCAAATAAATTCCAATTTTCGACCAAGAAGAATTTTTCATAGTTGGGTCTAATTACATGATCTTGATCAAGACCATTGATTGAAATCACCGTCAAATTTTGTTTTCCGGGCAAACTCTCATCGTCACAATAAAAACCCACATCACCAGGCTCATTGGCGTCTGCTGTGACCCGCGTTTCGTGCCCTCTTGACAAGGCAGCTTGCTGAATCGGCTCCCATATATTTTTTGAGATGGGGTCTTTAGTCACAAAAACAAATTTCAACTTATCTACCTTTTATTTTCGCATCACGCACCCGAATCGAAAATCTTTCTGGGCGTAGTTAGGAATCTGGTTTTCAATGAATTCGCAGCTCAATCCAAGCCTTCTAGCTTGCTGCGTAAACCACTGAGGCTCATAATAATGATGTGCCAACCCATCATATTTTTGGGCGTATTCTTCCGGCGTCATTAGATCGCGTCGAATGCGCTCCGCAGCTTCGCGGGTAGCCGCGTTAGGGACTTCCAGTATGACGATGCTTTTTCTCGATTTTTTTGCCATGACCTGTAACACCTGTTCGGCGTATGCGAGGTCAAAGTAGTGAAACATGCTGTGAGAAATACAATGGTCGTACTGTAGTTGACATGATACGTCCTTCGCTTCTGCGCAAACAAAGTCCATTTGGGGCAGGGCTCGGCGCGCCACCTCGATCAGCGGCGCAGAGTAATCTACCCCCCCCCTCCCGCAATTGCGTGCTGTTCTGCCAAAGCATAGAGAAAGGCACCAGCACCACAACCAAATTCAAAAACACTTTCTTCTTGACGGATACCAAGCAAATTGACGTTCCGTGCTACCGACGTTCTCCAATCTTGCGCTGTAATGAAACCCGCTCCACTATCGAAGCCATCCAGACGAATCAGTGTGTCTAGATCTGGAGCGATCTCTCCGGCCAAGCTCCGCTTGTTCCAAACCGCTTGCCAGTTATTAGTCATTCTTGGTTTCCTTTCTCATCATCTTTTCACGCATCATCGAGCTACTAATACCTTCAGTCCGCGGCAGAATAAGCAAGCGATCTGGAGCCACTGGGTTACTGTTATCGTGGCCATGTACTAAAAAATCAATATGATGCAAATCCAAAAAGGTTTCGTCGATCAACCAGTTGCATGGCACGACTTCATCAACGTAGCGAATGGACTCAAGGATCTCTTTACGTTCTTCAAACGTTAGCTCTGGCCAATACCCCTTGGTTTTTTTGACTTCCTCGTCTACCGTTAGCGCCACCACCACATATCCGTGTTGCTTGGCCTGACGCAAGAGGCGCACGTGACCGTGATGCAACAAAGTGGCAGACATGTCAACCATAATACGTTTCAAGACACGACCTCCAGCAGGTTTAACAGCTCTCCCTTTGCAGAGCGGCCCAGATGTACTTCGCCCAAATGGCAAACAACTGCGCCACCAAGATCGTTGCGGGGCGTATACAGAATTGCCCTTGAATCACGGCTTGTGATCCTGCAGGTCACATGGGTGCACAACTGCGGCTGGTGTTCGGGTGGCTGGGTTAAATGCTCTGCCATACCCGCCACGAATCGGCGCTTATTTTCATGTACAGCAAAGGCAAAATCAGCGTGCCGCGGTAATACCTCATACAGCGAAGCGATGGCATGATAAGGGCCGGTCACGCCTTTGGTTAAATGCCTTTCCAAATCGAGATAAAAAGAATCTACCTTGCATTCTGGCCGCTCATTGAAGGCGATAAAGGCCGCGCCCGTAAGACCAAACAGTCCTTTGCAAGAGCTATAGGCTATTACATCCGCAGCCTCATGTCCTAATTCCAAGCCAATAGAAGCGGTAGCGTCTAGCATTAAGCGCGCATTCACGCGATGGGCGAGGTCGGCCAGTTGTGCAACCGGCAACAAAATACCCGAACTGGTTTCTGTGACGCAGGAAAATACCCAATCGTATTTCCCCTTCACAGCATCTAGCTCTTCCCAATGTACGCTATCGATTTGATGAATCCTACCTTCGCGACGGGCAGCACTACTCGCGAGCTGATAGAGTCGTTGTCCGTAATAGCCCGAATCTACTATCAGCACACGTCCAGTAAGGAAGTTGATCGCGGCAATCTCCAGCGCCAAACTCGCTGAGCCTTGCAGTCGTGCGATGGTGGCGTGCCCAGAAAGTGCGCTTAGTCGCTTTAATACATCGTCTTCTACTGCCTCATAATCTCTATCACCCCGTCCAAAACAAGGACGCAAACCAGTGAGGTTCTGTGGCAATAAAGCAGCTGGGCCAGCTGTAAACAATGCTTTTTGGTCATTGCGCTGAGATACAAACTCATAGATGAGGCTGGTTGCTTTGTTCATTGTTTATTCTTGAGAAACAACATGAAATTTTCCTGATTTTGCCTTGGCGCCTGAGTGGGCCGCCCCAGGTCTGGGCGATTTCCACGGCGGCAACGGATTTCGAGGAAACAGCTTTGACGCAGATCCAACATGGCGGCAAGTTGCTGATGAATTTCCTCAGGTGCGTTGACTTGTGCGCTCTGTTTATAGCCACACGCGGTTGCAATGGATGAAAGATTCAGCTCTGCTGCACGAGTTGGCTGCCCCCCCACCGAATCGTGCGCGCCATTGTTGAGTACGATGTGAATTAAATTCTGGCAAGTGGCGGTATTGGTGAGCGCACCTAGGTGCATGAGCATGGCTCCATCGCCGTCTAAGCAAACGACTTGCTTTTGCGGTTGGGCAACCGCTATACCCGCAGCAATCGACACGGCATGACCCATGCCACCCACACACAGTAAATCACGTTGATGCCCCGCACCAACCTGCCCTCGTAACTCAAATAACTCTCGCGAAGGCATTCCCGTAGTTGATACGATTGGCATCGAGTTAGGCAAAATATCCAGTACAGCACGGATTGCAGCCTCACGGCTTAGCAGGTTGATGTCATCATATCGCGCCACCTTCCTGGAGTAGGGCACGAAGCTATCCTTTCGCACTACTATCGCCACCGGCCCCTGACGTTTTCGTGCATCATCAATTGCCTTATGCAAAGATGTCACGATATCGCTATCTTTATCCAATACTTGGTACGGAATCTCCAATGTATCGAGTTGGGTCAGGGTAATGCGCCCCTGCTGTTTGTGTTGCGGCTCGTCTTTCAACTGACTGGCGTCGGCCAGTATTTCGCCACGCCAACCGATCAAAAGCAGCATGGGGCAACCCATCACTAATGGATCGGCCAAGGACGCCAGAGGGTTGACGCTGTTCCCTAAACCAGAATTCTGCATGTACACCAGCGCCGGAGAACCGCGAGCAAGGTAATGTCCCATTGCCAGCCCAACTGCCGCACCCTCGTTAGCAGCAATAATGTGTTCGGTTGGCGACAGAGAATCCAGCATGCAAGCATTGAATTCTTTTAATAATGAATCAGGAACGCCTGTAAAGAAACAGATACCAATTTTCTGTAGGACGCTCAGAAAATCCAACGATGAAATCCCTCTATTCGACATCACTTTGTTCCAGGTATCAGAGTCAATATTTCGTTAATGCTGATAAGCTCCTGATCTGCCTCCAGCGAACGTCCGTTCTGCAAAATGCTCTGCGCCACACGCTGCATCGCTGGGTAAGCGGCGCGCAGGAGTTGATTGGCGTAGATTACGATGTTAAAACCTCGTTCCGCCAGTTCTTCTTCTGTGACAGCGTTGTAGCTCGTAGGCACTGACACCAAAGGAAGACTGGGGAAATCACCGCGAAACTGCTTAGCAAATTCGTAAATTTCATCCGGTTGCTTTTGCCGACTGTGGATCATGATGCCATCTGCCCCGGCCCCAACATATGCACGGGCCCGTTTTAAAGCATCGTCCATGCCTTTTTCCAAAATCAAACTTTCAATACGAGCGATGACCATGAAATCGCTGCTGATACGACTTGATCGTCCAGCACGAAGCTTGTCACAAAAGCTTTCTATATCCTCTTGAGACTGGGCAACATCGTTGCCAAAGAGGGAGTTTTTTTTAAGACCCGTTTTATCTTCAATGATGACTGCAGATACGCCTAGGCGCTCTATAGAGCGGACGTTAAGCTCGAAGTGCTCGGCTTTGCCGCCCGTATCCATGTCCATGATCAGCGGCTTCGTCGTGACCTCGAAAATATGATTGATATTGGCAAGGCGACTTGAAATATCGAGCGCTTCGATGTCAGGCTTGCCCATTTCCGTGGAATCAGTAAGTGAACTGGACCAGAACCCATCGAACTGCCTTGTTTTTCCATTAACCTCGGTTTTTAGATTTTCAGCAATCAATGCCGAGATCGGGCTATGCGCCTCAATAAACCTAGTGATTGGCTTTGCCTGCAATAGGCGCTTCAAGGTTCCCTTCCGTATTTCTGGCGTTGTGCCAATAGAAAGAATATTTTCAACAATTTTGGTTGATGAGATATCTTTGGTATACGGGACCTCTACCAATTTACCGCCATGCTCGGCAAGTGCTTCCAGTGCTTTTTGACGATACGGCGCCAACGGACCATCAAGCCAATCATCGCCGTGAATCATGAAATCGGGCCGATACTTTCGGATATTCGGCGCGTAATCCCATTCGTTTTGCGGCACCACCCGAGATACGCCAACCATATTCTGAAGGATAGTTTTCCGTTGTTCAAAACTCAAATATGGGAGTCGCTTGTGATCGGCAATGGCTGCATCTGTTAAGAGCCCAATTATAATATCGCCATATTCTCTTGCTTGCGAGATTATGTTTGCATGGCCGTGATGAAATAAATCAACAGTCATTCCGATGTAAATAGTCGGCATCATGTCACTCCTATTCTTTGATGAGATATTAATTCTGAGTAAGTGCCAGTGCGTACGATTTTTCCGTTAGCTAGCTCATACACTTGGCTGCATCTTTGAAGAGTGCTGATGCGATGCGCTACGATTAAAATGGTAACGTCAATATCTATGCAGTCTATAGCTTCCATCACGGCAGTCTCAGTATCGTTATCCAGCGCGCTGGTAGCTTCGTCGAAGACAATGACATCAGCTTGTTTATAGAGCGCTCGGGCGATGCCAATGCGCTGCCTCTGGCCGCCGGACAGGCGAATTCCGCGCTCACCCACAAACGTGTCGTATCCCTTGGCCCAGGACTCAATGGTGGCGGCGATCTGTGCCTGGCAAGCAGCCTCTTTAACGCGATTCATGTCGATCCGCTCGGGCGGAATACCGAATGCGATGTTTTCCGCAATGCTGGTGTCCGCCAGAAAGATAGCTTGCGGCACATGAGCGATGTGCGCCTGCCAGGCGCGCTGGTTTTGGATCGTGATGGGCACCCCGTCGATAGTTAGGGCGCCTCCGGTAGGTTGTAGCAAACCCATGATGAGGTCGAGCAACGTACTTTTACCGCTACCGGTGGTGCCCATGAAGCCCACACGCCCCCCCTTGGGGATTTCAAAATCAATACCCTGCAACACTTGGGGTGAGCCGTCGCCATAACGGAAATCGACATGATTAAGGCGAACCGACCGCTTAAAGGCAATAGGAGTAGGCGGGGACTGATTCGCGTATTCTGGCAACGGCTGGTCAAGCAACTCTAAAACATCTACCAAAGACGACTGCCCACCGCGAATGCTTGTCCAACTGCCATAAAGTTGTTGTAATACCGGCAACAACCGTTGGGCTCCTAGAGCAAGCGCGCCCAGCACCGGGATGGCGCCGGTAACGCCTGCTTTGCTCCCGGCCAACACGTAGGCCAGGAGAGCGATCAGCACCATGCCCAAGGATTCAATCAGATAACGAGGTGACGCGCCGATAATCTGGATATTAGCCTGCGAGCGGCGCATGGGTAGGTCGGCCTGGCGGTAGATCTGACAATAGGCGGCTTGGGTGCCGTCAATCAGCACGTCCCGTATTCCACCCAGGCCCTCTTGTAACGCCTTAACAACCTGATTGGATTCATGACTGACGCGCTGACTGTCGTGCGCCAGACGTTTTTTGGTGGCTAAAACGATCAATCCATAGAGGCTGCCAAAACCGCCAAAAACGACCAATGCGACGATAGGGTCGATTGCAATCAGCGCGATGAGGATAGTGAGCAGAATCAGGCTGGAGCTGGTAATGAGCAACAGCGGCAGAAGGGTGTAATGAATGACCGCATTGGTTTTGGTCGAGATGCCGGTGATGACCTGGCTGCTGTTGCGGGCGACGTGCACGCTATAGGGCTGGTACAGGGTTCTTTGGTAAATTTGGATACTGAAATCGGCGCCGATGGCAAAACCCAAGCGTGTTTGTGCCCACAGCAAAATCAATCGCATGGCGCCAGAGAATAAAGCGGCCAGGATGAATAACACTGTTAGTGGCAAGAGCAGTTGGTCTGGTTCGATTAAATCCAATAAAGTAACGAGTGGTTGAGCTATTGGATGGGCGAATATCTTTTCCGGCGCCATCAACACCCCCAGAAAGGGTAACACTGCACCGATACTAGCAACCTCTGCAAAGGATGCGACCACCATAATCGCCAAAAGCACGGCCAGCTGCTTGCGTCGGCGTGGGTTGATGTGATACCAAAGACGGTGTATTTGATTAAACATTTTTGTTGGTTGGTGCGGCGCAGCGATTTGTAGCGGCGGCAGCCAGACAGCTCAGGGGCCCGAAGAACCGTGGCCATGACAATATCTGTTCACGGCACGCTACCGCCCTGCCGTTTCACGATCAGCAAGCGCGGTCAGCGTTTTTTACAGGGAGTCCAGAGGATTAAATGGCGACGCAAACTACTATCGCTCGTTCGACGGACGAACAGAGTGTCTCACATTGTCATGACTTTGAGAAACTTTTTTTCCTATCGGGTATTTTTCGATCAGCCTGCCCTTTGCAGGCTGGCAGGCGCAACTCTCATGGCGACCGATTGATTCATCAACTCGATGAGGACAATGACCCGTTGGTCTCCATCGGCCATCTGGTAGATGGCTTCCAGTCCCACAAACGCGCCATCCGTCAGTTTGACCCACTCACCTGACTTGAACAAGCGTTCGGGTTCAGCTTGTGCTGTCGCCTCTTGGTTACGCAGTATTTCGATCAAACGGTCATCAACCTTGGCTGGCTCAACCCCAAAGCTGACCAGGCGACTCACACCCTTGGTCGACCGGATGGGTACCCAGCTTTGCGCAGAACGAGTTTCACCCAAACGAATGAACAGATAGCGAGGAAAGAGCGGCTCGTCCATCAGGGTCAAAGCACCCTGGCGCAACTTTTCTGAAGGGAGGATCGGCAGATAGCACTGATAACCTTGCTGCTGAAGGTTTTGCAGTGCGCGCTTTTCCTATCTGGGCTTGGTATGGACGAGATACCAGTGCACGACCACCTCCAAAAGTTATACCTATTATAGGTATTTATACTCTCCCTTCGGTCGGTCTGCAATAAATCTTTCTATATTGCTTAGTTCATATCGGGCGTGACTGAGAACAGTTGGGCGTCTGTATATGGTGGCTCGGGGCGGAATCGAACCACCGACACAAGGATTTTCAATCCTCTGCTCTACCGACTGAGCTACCGAGCCAAGAAGCGAGATTATAGCTTATTTGATATGAACAATAAAGAAATGTGTTGGACTGTGTT
>JACCDV011053477.1_pt1 | contig 33140 bp, 26 predicted proteins | sample 7446131 | NCBI WGS metagenome assembly JACCDV01 (sample SAMN15323448, study PRJNA562643) | freshwater metagenome | isolation source: river surface water | place: USA:Blue River Watershed | collected 2017-08-17 | reverse complement strand
GCAAGTTGCATTCGCCGTCGATCTCCTCAACAATCGCCCCCGTCGAACCCTGAAGTATCGGACTCCGAATGAAATATTCCAGAAGTACATTACACAACATTATGCGTTTCAAGTCCTAATGTAGGCATCACCTCATTTTGCCTCCAGAGCCTTATTTCCATACCCCACCGTGGTAATCTTCGTATTGAACATGCCGGATACTCTTATCATCATCCCCACATTTAACGAGCGCGAGAACATCGGCCTCCTCGTCGATGAGCTCTTCAAACTCCCCTTAGAACTCCATGTTCTGGTGGTGGACGATAATTCCCCCGATGGGACCGCAAAAGTGGTAGAGGAAGCGCAATCACGCCATGGGAAAGATCGCTTGCACCTTATGGTTCGAACTGCCGGCAAGGCGGGAAGGGGATCGGCGTGTATGGCGGGGTTTTCGTATGCGCGTGACAAAGGGTATGACGTCGCAATCGAAATGGATGCGGATTTTTCGCACGATCCCAAGGATATCCCGCGTCTCCTCCAAAAACTGGATGAAGGTGCGGATGTGGCGATTGCTTCCAAGTACCTTCCCGAGAGCAACATCGTCGGATGGCCGCTCTCACGGTACCTCTTGAGCCGCGGAGCAAACATCTATGTCCGCATGATCCTTCGTGTTCCCGTTTCCGATTACACGAACGGCTTTCGCTGCTACGGGCCCCGCGCGCTCAAAATCCTCCCCGATCTCACCATCGACGGCGTCGGTTTTACGGTGATCCCGCAAGTTACTTACAAGCTTTCGCTCGCAGGCATGAAACTTGCCGAAATTCCCTCGGTGTTTACGAACCGAAGGCGCGGACGATCGAATCTGGGTCTCAATGAGATTGTCGAGAGTCTCTTTGCCACTCTTCTCATCCGTTCCTCCAAGCTCCACCGCCACGCGATGCAGGTCACCAAATTCCTGATTACCGGCGCACTCAATGGAATTTTTGATCTCCTTCTCCTCACGTTTTTTATAGAGGTCATCAAGCTCCCAATCATTCTTGCCGGGCCGATTGTAACGGCGATCGTTCTCGTGAATGTCTTCATCATGAACAAATACTGGACGTTCCAGAATCCGGAGAAGAAACATGTTTCGCAGGGGACGAAATTCGTGATGGTCTACACTTTCAGTTTTGTGCTTGTGAATGTCCTTACCTGGGTGCTCGCAGAGCCGCTCCACGTTTGGTATATCCTTGCCCGCATCATCGCTATTCTCACCTGTGCGGCGTGGAATTACCTGTGGATGCACTTCCATGTGTTCGAAGGCACTTCTAAGAGCGGGCGGCAGTGAAAGTCCTGCCGCCCATATGCTCTTTAGCCGTCGCAGTGCAGACTTAACCGCCGATAGTCAATGACACATACATGACAATCAAGGTTTTGCGAACGCCAGCTACAGGCTCTCGATCATAGAGCGCGATCTGATCACCTTCAGTTTCGGGAATCTTCGCATTGATCATTTCTTTTTCGTCTACGAATACTTTGAGATTATGATTGCCATCATCAACGATTTTCAGCTTATACGGCTGATATCGTTTGAAGACAATACCTCCAGCGTCGTTGACGAGATCAGGCGTGAAGACCCCTGGCTTATAGTGATGGATCACGATCCTGTTTTGATGAGCCATGAGCTTAACGGCAATGCCGTCCGAGATTTCATGTGGCCATGCTTCTCGTTGATTTCCGCTCGTATGGAGCACCACTGCGAAAGAATCGTGATAGCGCTCGCCCTCCTGGCCCTCGAGGAAGATCACGGTGAATTCCAGGGTGACTGGCTTTTTCTTTGCAACCGGATTCTTCGTGCGGGCAATGCCTCGGTTTTCAAAAAAGATTGATTTTTCGCCTACCGTTGCATGTGGGCGAAGAGGATCGAATAGCTTTTCACCTTCTGGCAGTCGAAACTTGGCATCCGTGCCGACGTAACTTTTTCCTTCGATCCAGACGTCCGTCAGCTTCTGGGCAAAAATATTCTCGCAAACGAAGCTTCCGAACAAGACAACCATCAGACAGACGAGAGTGCGCATAGGGTTCTCCTTTTTTGTTGCGCAGTTCACAGAACTCAAAACGAAACGAAAATCGAACAAGCAGCGACAAGCTGCACAAGCGATAGAGTTAAAGAGCTCTTTCTATTTTATAACATTTGACAAATACGTCAATTATTGCTTAACCGCACCAAAGCCATCTCTTCTCCTGCAAATTCTACGGTTCCTCCCTGGGCCTTGGGAGCATCGTGCAAATCGAGGAGGATGACGTAGTTTGTGCGATAGGGAGGAGTGAGGTTCTTTCCGACCAGGACCCTGGGGGTTACGTACCAGCGGATGTGATGTCCTGCCTCGCCAAGGACGGTAATCATCTGCTCATCTTTCAGAATTTCATTGATCTCCTCGGCATGCACATTCCAGAAGCCATGTTTTTGGTAGAGACGATGTGTCCATTCATTCAGAAAAACTTCCCGCGGGCCGAGCGTGAGGAGCGTGAACCCCACGAACAGCGCAAGGCAGGTGTGCATGATTTCCGGTCGCCACTTCGTGAGGCTGATTGCGATCGGAATACTGAAGAACACGAGGTGCGTGGCGTAGTATTCGTGGCCGGGGCCAAGCAAGTATCCCGTCAGAATCGATACGGCAAGGAGCGCGTAGAACGGCCAGGGAAGTTTCTTCAACGCGGGAAGACTTGCAACGATGACGATCAAATAAATCCCGAGGAGCTTCCACCATGTGGCAAACAACGTCATCAAGCGAATGAAAGGCCCCGAGACGCCGTACATGTTTCCGCCATAGAGGAAAAGCGTCGCAGCGATGCCGGGATGCGTGAGCACGTAGAACCCAAACGGAATGCAGGCGATGATGAGCACCCATGAGAGCATGTCTCTGAACACCTTGGTGCGGAGTTCAATGATTCTCCCAAAGACGAGGAACACGGGGAGGAGAATGTCCTGCGTTTTGGTCATTGTGGAAGCGACGGTGACGAGAAAGAGCGCGATGTACCACGTGGCATCATCGTGCTTTCGCGCACGGAGGAAACAGAAAGTGAGTGCAAGCCACCAGAAGCATTCCTGGATACTGAGGTACGCAAGGCGCGAGAAGAGAATATGCGTGGGGAAGAGCGAGGCGACAACAAGTGCAAAGAGGGCCACCTTTTCTTTTTTCGTGAGCTCCAAGGCAAGGAGGTAGATCAACGGAAGACAGGCGATACCAAAGAGGGCGGAGACGCTCCGGGCAATCAAAATATGCTTTCCAAAAAGCATCGTCGCGCCTTTCAAAATGCCTATTCCAAGCGGCGTCCAAGCGGCGGTGGCTGCCATCGTGGCCTGCGCTTCGTCGGTCGCAAAGTCGGGGACGCCGAGATCCGTAACCCGGAGCAACACTCCGAGCGCCGCAACAAAGCCGAGCACGAGGCGGGTTTCACGTTCGGTCATCGGTGCAGGTGGAAATACGTTCCGGCGCATCCGTTCCCGTTCTCCTCGTGTAGCGGTGTTCCCATACATAACAGAGAGTATTCTCATCCTCCGTTACATTCTTAAGATCCACGTTCACAAGCCAAAGCCCCTGATCACGGAGATCGCTGAGCATGATGGGAGCGGTTTTCCGTACTTCTGGATCAAGGAATGGAAGAATCTGAGGAATCCGAACGAAAGAGGGGATACTGAGGAGAATGCTCGTAAGGAAGAGTCCGAAAAGAAGTTGCCGTCGTTTCTGTGCGCGCATGTCCGTCCTAGGGTACCATTTTTCCGTGCTGTCACTCATCCTCCCCACCTTCAACGAGGCGGAGAACCTTCCAATCCTTCTTCCCAAGCTGGAAGAAGCGCTCAAAGGCACTCCGCACGAAGTGATCATCGTGGATGATGATTCGCCGGATCGGACATGGCATGTTGCGCAGGAACTCTCGGAGAAGCTTTCCGATGTCCACGTTCTCCGCCGCATCGGCCGACGGGGACTCTCTTCCGCGGTCGTGGAAGGATTTCTGGCCGCGAAGGGCGACGTGCTTGCCGTGATGGATGCGGACGGCCAGCATGATCTTTCACTTCTCCCCAAACTCTTTCAGGCGGTCCAAAATGGTGCCAACATCGCCATCGGATCGCGGTACATCGAAGGTGGATCGGTGGGGAAATGGGACGAGCAGCGCTATCTGCTTTCGCGCATTGCAACGGGGCTTGCGATCCGGCTTTGCAAAGTAAAAGTGAAGGATCCGATGAGTGGTTTCTTTGCGCTTGACCGAAAAACGTTCGAGTCCACGCTCCCGAGGCTCAACCCCAAAGGGTTCAAGATCCTCCTCGATTTCTTGGTCCACGTTCCCAAGGGAACAACCGCCAAAGAAATTCCCTTTACCTTCGGCACGCGCATGCACGGCGAGAGCAAGCTCTCCCGGCAGGTGCAGATCGAGTTCCTGGAATACCTCTACGATGTCACGTTTGGAAAATACATCCCGCTCACATTCGTGAAGTACTGCATCGTGGGAACACTCGGCGTGTTGGTGCATGTGGGAACCTACGAACTCCTTTCCTCGCTTTTCCGAGAAGCCTCGGGTCTCTCGCTCTATGGGTTTTCGCTCTCGGTGATTGGTGCGATCGAGACCGCGATCATCTTTAACTTCATTTTGAATAATCTCTGGACATTCGCGCACATCAAACTCCGCGGTGTTGCACTCGTTACCGGCTTCATCACCTTTAACCTCGCCTGCGGTGTGGGTGCGCTTGCAAACTACGCCACGGCAACATTCCTCTTTTCACTTGGCTTTGCGGAACTCCTTTCCGTGGTCCTCGGGGCGTTTGTCGGCGTATTTTGGAACTACACGATAAATCGTCTGATGACGTGGCGGGAATAACGCTCTGTAACCGAAAGAGAGGCTTGATGCCAGGAGTATGCTAATTCCATGAACACTCAAGAAACAACTTCGAATGCCCCTGCGCAAGAAAAGTCCAATCTGCTTCCACCGTGGATGGATGCCGCGATACGCAAGCACTTTGCCGATATCGAAGCCAGGAATCGCGCGGTAGAGATGTTCTCGGCTACAAATCAGAATCCTTCTTCGCACACACAGTAATTTTTTCTAGAGGTGGTAGTGCTTCCGATACCACTCCACGAACTTCGGAATTCCTTCACTGATTGTTGTTTTTGGCGAGTAACCGAGCATCTTCTTCGCCCTCGAAATATCCGCAAGACTCGCTCGCACGTCGCCTTTCTGCATAGGGAGGAATTCTTTCTTTCCTTCTTTGTCGAGTGCTTTTTCGATCATCGAGACAAAATCCATGAGTTCTTCTTTTCTGCCACACCCCAGGTTGAACACTTCTTCGGGATAATTCTTATCGACCGCCGCGATGATGCCGGAGACGATGTCATCCACGTAGGTCCAATCGCGCTGCATCTTGCCCTCGCCAAAAATTGGAAGTGTTTCGCCTTTCGCAATTTTTTCCGTAAAGAGAAAGAGCGCCATATCCGGCCGGCCGTAGGGTCCGTAGACCGTAAAGAAGCGGAGGCCGGTTACTGGGATGCCATAGAGTGAATGATAGGTATGGGCCATCAATTCGTTTTCCCTCTTATTGAGGCCGTAGAGCGAAATGGGATTATCCACGCGATCCTCTTCGCTCGCAGGAAGCTTGTTGTTGCCGCCATACACGGAACTCGAGGAGGCGTAGATCAGTCCGCTGATCTGTAAACGTCTCACTGCATCGATCACCTCGAAAAATCCGTCAATGTTGGTTCTGATGTATTCCTCCGGGTGCTCGAATGCATGTCGAACTCCCGCGATCGCCGCAAGGTGTACCACGCGATCAGCTCCCTTCATTGCTTTCTCGACCGTTTTCCGATCGCAAATGTCTCCTTTGATCAGTGTAAATCCTTTGTGTTTTTGAAGGATCACATTCCGTGCTTCCTTGAGCGTGGGATCGTAGTACGGGTTGAAGTTATCGAGTCCGGTGACTTCATCACCGCGCTTGAGAAGTTCCTGACAGAGATGGAACCCGATGAAGCCGGCGGAGCCTGTGACGAGGATTCTCATGAGTTGACAATATGTTGTAAAATAATTATGATCTTACTGATGATAGAAAATCCAGCAGATAGAGAACGTGTAGAAGCGGGTGCGGCGCGAGCAACAGATCTTGCCGACTACGCTCTCATTCTTCAGCAGCATAGCGCAGATTCCCCGGAGGCGAGAGCGTTTAAGGAGACGCATCCGGATAAAAGCTTTCAGGCTATGGCGGCAGGCATGGACAAAGTTGATGCAAGGAGAAGAAGCACCGGAGGATCGGTTGATGCGATCGGAGATACAACAGAATCATCTTCCTCTCCCGTGAGTCAGAGCCCGGAGGGAGAAGCAGTCGTATAGAGCGACCATGTGAAACCAGATTCCTGTGCAGTGGGGTAGGTTTTGAGGAGTGTGTAGTCTGTTTCAAAAACATTGATCACCGGGCTCACTTTTCGCTGTGGAGGTTGTGATGTGACAATGAACCAAAGGGGAGACCCATCGGAAGGATCGTGGTACACAAAGGTAGCTCCCATGAATCGTTCGTAGAAACGAAGGGTCGGAATCACCCCCACCGGTTGATTGCTGCCGACAGTGATTTCCGATGATTCCGTCTGATTCTTCATTTCTTCGAGAGCGGCGCGATAGGACCCGCGTCCGAAACGAAAGAGCTCCACAGTGAAGAGTGCGTTTCCGATGAGGATCAGAAAGAGAAGTGTTGCAGCGGGAATTTTCCATCCCATTCGCCACCATTCGCAGAGCGTGCGAGAAAGGAGAAGCAGGAAGAAGACAAGAGGAATCAGCGCGTAGCGCGGGAACCAGAGTGTTGGTCCAAAGGGAACAATCACCATGATTATTGCGGGTACAAGGAACAGAGTTCCGAGGAACATATGCGACTCCTCCCGCCTCACGCGGGGCCAGAGAGTGGAAAATATCACTCCAACGATCATGAGGGCGATGATGAATGCAGCCAAAGTTCCGGGGAGCCCGAATGGGAGTGTCCATGTTTCACGAACCTCCTGCAGAGTGTCGAAAACAGAATCTTTCCCGCCAATTTCCATCCACAAGATATCCGTGAGGAAGAGGGCGAGAGTTGCGAGAAGCGGAATGCTCTGACGAAGAATCAGATTCTTCACGCTTTGCTTCCCATTCCAAAATGAAGAAAAATCTTCTGCAAGCAGCGCAAAAATTACTACACCAAAGCTTAAATGTGAAAGAAGCCCAAGAACACAGCTGATCCAGAGGAGGGGAAGAGATCGGTGCCGCATGGTATACGCACAGAGCGCAAAGAACACCGCCGGGGCGTAACCCCGCGCTTCGGAGGAGTAGAGGATGAGGAGAAACGAAGTGCTGAAGAGAAGGAGAGTGACCAATCCTTCAATCTCTCCATTTTTCTTGCCTATCCACCATCCGAGAAACAGGGTGGCGATCCCGAATGCAAATGAAGGGAGGCGGTAGAGGATCCAATTGCTCTGATCTCTCAGGAGATACAGGAACAACGTATTCAGGTAATGATTATTATCATGATGAATTCCTGTGAGAATCTGGAAAGGGGAAGTGATGATGTGTGCGAATTCCCAGGACCAGATTTCATCCATCCAAAAATCGTTCTGGAGCGCGATGAGCCGAAGCAGTATCCCTCCCAGGGAGAGGAGCGCCACGCCGAGCGGCATCGTTCTCTGTTTCATGCGGATCGACCGATTGCTCTGTAGTGGAATCCCGCTTGATTCATTGCGTTCGGATCAAACATGTTCCGTCCATCAAAAACATGATCCCCCTTCATCTTCTGTTTGATCCCCTCAGGCTTCATGGTGCGGAATTCTTCCCATTCTGTGAGGAGAAGGAGCGCATCGGCACCGTTTACGGCCTCCTCTGCCGAAGCTGCAAAAACGATTTCCTTGGGGAGGAATTTTTTTGCCGCCTCCATCGAGACCGGATCATAAGCAATGATCTTTGCACCCCTCTCGCTCAAGGTCAGCAGGATATCGATCGAGGGAGCGCTCCGCATGTCATCCGTATCCGGTTTGAACGCGAGTCCCCAGACCGCGAGTTTCTTCCCGCGAATCGATCCAAGAGCCTCTTCCACCGTACGAACGAACCGATCTCTCTGCGATTCGTTAATCGCTTCCACATCCCGCAGGAGTTCCGAGGAAACCCCAAGCTCATCTGCTGTTTTGATCAGGGCCTGTACGTCCTTTGGGAAACAACTGCCCCCGTAGCCGATTCCCGCTTTCAAAAATGCAGGAGCGATCCGCTTATCGAGCCCCATTCCTTCCGCCACTTTCTCCACATCCGCGCCGCTCGCCTCGCAGAGCGCTGCAATAAAGTTGATGAAGCTGATCTTCGTTGCGAGAAACGCGTTCGAGGCGTATTTCGTCAGTTCCGCGCTCTCTACATCCATTTCCAGGTACTTCGCCTTGTGATCAATCAACGGCTTGTAGAGTTCGCGCATCGCCTTGCCCGCCTTCTCATCGCGGAAGCCGACAACGATGCGATCGGGTTCCAGAAAATCGGTGACTGCCTTCCCCTCGCGCAAAAACTCCGGATTACTCACGAGATGCACGTGGTGTTTCACGCCGCGTTTTGCCATCTCTTCCTCTACCCATACTTGGCACTTCTCACTCGTACCAACCGGCACGGTGGATTTGATCACGAGAACTTTCTCCTCGTTCGTATGTTCTCCGATTGTTCTACACACACTCTCAACCTGCGACAGATCCGCGCGCCGACCCTGTCCCACGGGAGTACCGACCGCAGCCATGATGATGGAGCAGCTGTGGATCCCTTCATCCAAGTTCGTCGTAAAGCTGATCTTTCCATCTTGGAGATGTTTCTTCAGAAGTTCCGGCAGCCCCGGTTCATAGATCGGGCATTCTCCGTTTTTCAGCCTCTCTACTTTGGCGGCATCGATATCCACTCCTACAACCTCGTGCCCCAGCTCCGCAAAGCATGCCGCGGAGACGAGGCCAACGTAACCGGTGCCAATAACGCAGAGCTTCATGAGCGAGAAAGTAAGGAATGAACCCGCTTGCCCGTCCGCCCGCCTGACCGCAGTCGGGCAGGTAGTCCCGCGAGAGCGGGACGAAGGCGGGTTCCTATAACACAGAGTTTCATATGGTTATAAGAATACAGGAGGTGGCGAAATTGTGGAGTAAAATAGCTCCGAATGCTTGATGCGTATGGAGAAAAACAGTATCGTGCTCCGCTATGCATGAAATTGAATTATTTGATTATGATCCAGATGCGCCCGAAACATTTCTTGGAGCAGGCGCCCCGGGAGATGAAGAAGTAGTCACATTTCTTAATCTTGTTGCATATGTTGGTATGTGCAAAAGAGATATATCTTTCATCGTTCGTTTTCATAACAGTGACTACAATACGGATCCGGCAGGTCCTGATCAACAAATAACCATTAGTGCGGATGGGCAATTGCTTGAAGGATCGGATTTATTAAAATACACCAATCCAAGACTGAGTGTTGAGGCTGAATGGAGTGTAGCGCGATGACGCAGAGCTTCATCACAAGAAGGATACAGGATTTGCAGGATTTGATTGATAAAGAATGTAGGAAACGCTTGTGTAAAGCGTATGTGTTGGTAATAATAAATCCCTTTTTATGATTAAAAAAAGTACCACTATTCCGAGAGATTCCATTGAGGAATATTTGAATCAAGGGGGTTTTGATGTGTTTGAAACAGTGGCACCAGATGATGTGTGTACTCTTCGTGAGCTTATTGATTCAAACAATGCTACCTTGAGCAGTCCTCGAAGAAGGGTACGATTTTTAGCGGGGGTTACATTACAGGGCAGAGGCTTCGGCACATCTCATAGAAAATTGAATCATATTGTTCATATAGATTCTGAAACGTGGGCTACTGTTGATATTACGACCATCGGTATGGAAGTAAGAAGTGCAAGTGGCAATGTTTTTTGTTCGCTGAATAATGAAAGTTTACAAGCAGCTCTCGATATTAAAGTCGTGTGTGGGTTCGTTGGAGAGTAGGGCAGACTCAGTGCGAAAAAACAGACAGGATGGGTTGGTGAATGGTACACTTCCCTCATGTCAAAATTCCTCGTTGCTGGCTCCATCGCCTATGACATGCTGCTCTCATACGATGGTTCGTTTGTGGATGGCATCGATGTGAATAAGCTCGATGAACTCTCCGTGGGTTATGTGACACGGCATCTCGTAAAGCACCACGGAGGAACCGCCGCGAATATTGCCTGGAATTTTGCGCTGCTCAAGCAACCCGTGATGATTGCGGGTTCCGTGGGGCATGATGGCGATACGTACCTGAAGCGTCTGAAGGAGAGGGGGATCGATGCCTCACTCATTATGGAATACCCCGATCATGTGACCGCGACCGCGATCATCGGAACGGACAGCGGCGAGCGGCAGATCACCTTTTACCATCCCGGTGCGGATCAGCAGACGGTACCGCCGGATTTTTCCGCGCTCAAGAGCAAACTCAGTCATGTGCTCGTGAGTCCGCACAATGCGAGCAGCATGGAACAAACCGCGCGCGCATGCCAGGAGCACGGCATTCCGTACATCTTTGATCCCGGGCAGCAATCCCTGCAATTCTCGCGCGATGATCTCCGCCGCATGGTCCATGGAAGCAACGCGGTGATCGCGAATGCGTACGAATGGTCGCTTCTCAAGGAAGCACTGCAGTGGACGGTGAACGAAGTGCTGGAGTACACGGGACTTCTTGTCGTGACGCACGGGGAGCACGGGCTCAATATCCAAACAACGGAGCAGAGCATTCAGGTGAAAGCGGTTCCTGCAAAAAAACTCATCAACCCGACCGGAGCGGGGGATGCGTTGCGTGCGGGATTCGTAACGGGACTCGGACTCGGCTGGGATGTGCGCGATGCCGCGCGTCTCGGCGCCGCACTCGCATCATTCGTCGTGGAGCAGGAGGGAACGCAGCTTGAGCATTTTGATCTCCGTGATCTCCAGAAGCGAGCGGAAGAGTGTTACGGAGAGGCTCTGCCACGTTTCTGATCACCGAAGCATTATTATACAATTGAATTATATACTATAAAGATCTACCTTCAGAAGAAGACTTTATGCAGCAATGCGAGGCCCTTCTACCGCTGATCTCATTTTATTGCGTATCTGATGAACGACTCCACGAGGAGTAGTCACGCGGTTTTGGAGTTCTATGCTCACGCGAGAGCCATTGAAAGTGAACTGGAACATTTCTTCTGTACTCCGTGATAGTTCGATCTGCGAATCATGTGTCGCTTCTATTGCTTGTCTTGCTTCACATTCTCCCGGTGCTTTCTCAGGTGATGTCATGCTCGCTTCGTTAGGAAAGCCCTATGCCGCGGTTGCACCTGCTGGTGTAGCTTCTCGTCGCACTCCTTCGATGATGCGATGTATTGCTATCTCCGGTTCGATTGCTTCTGCATGATCAACGAGATATGCATATGTAACCTGTTTCACAAGTTCAGTATGCTGCACTTCCTCACCTTGAGCGGGAGGAGCAAACGTTCCTCGAAGCACATCTTCTGCTGCCTCTCGAAGTCTTGTCTGGAGTTCATGCGTGTTGCGTGCCGATCGTACCGTTTCGAAGTAGATTCTCTGTGCTTCTCTCAGAGCTGTCTCCACATCCTCCGGTTTTGCTTCTTTCAGCATTCGCTCTGTTTCCGCCGGTCCTGTTTCCAAAGTTGTCATTGGTTGCATCATGAGTGCTCTTCAAAAGCAGAACAATTCCTCCGACCGTAGATGCAAACAATATTTTCATTTTTGGCTTCATGAAGCCAAATATTTGATCACACCTATCCGCGCTGGAAGCTCAACTTCTACTTCAGTGGAGCATGCGCAGGAAGTGTTGCCTCGGATTTCGTAGAGACGGCCGAAAGGCCGTCTCCGTTTCCCTTACCACTCATCATCCTCTCCTCTTAGCCAGGCTGCGGGATTTTCATGCACGTAGTTCCGGATACGTTCCAAATCCTTTTCATTTCGGATGACGTGATCATAGAACCGTTCTTGCCATGCAAAGTCACGATATCCAGCCTCACGAATTTTCTTTGTGCATGCAGCCTTGAATTGGTTGATGATGAGGCCGAGAGTTATGTTTTCTTTTTGTTCATCAATGATGAGGATGCCATGAAAATGGTTGGGCATGATTTGGTGTTTTTCCAGCGAGGTATTGTCATAGTGTTTGGGAATCGATAGCCAGCATTCCTCAATCATGCGACCGGAGGGAGAGAGATCCATTTCTGCTCCAGGCTCTTCTTCTGTTCCCACAATATCTCCAAAAAAGCATGCCTTATCTTTCACACAAATCGTCACGAAATAATATCCTGGCGAGGAGTAGTCCCATTCCTGCAAGCGCGCAGATGGAATGCGATATGCATTTTGGAAAAGATTGGAATTGTTGCCTTGCATGAATGGAATCGTACCATGGGAGTTTGAGACGCCCTTTCGGGCGTCTCTACGAACGTCGAAGGCTCGATTTCCACCCGACATCGCGGCATGATGAACGGGATACGACGATCCTGCTTCGACAGAGCTCAGCACAGGCTGCTATGCCGGGTTCGGTGTTATTCGTGTTTTTTCAAACTCTTATGCTTTCTTTGAAAACTGGACTTCCACTTCTCCGGTTCAAATGCCGGGATTCTTTCTATGGGACAAGGGAGATCGCTTTCTAAAACTCCCGGCGGCAACATCTGATCGTACCCAAGGAGGATGAGATCCGGTTTGATCGTACGGACAGGCACGAGGAAATCATGGGGATCACCGAGAATTGGGCGGGAGTTCGGAAAAGTTTTTTGAATTGCCTGCAATCGTTCATGTTCGTCCTGGTCGGGATCATGCCCTTTGATCTTTTTTACATTTGCATCGCGCGCAACGACGACCCAGAGTTCCCCCCGCCTTCGCCTGGAGCGTGTGCTGAGCTCTGTCGAAGCAGCAGGCTCCGGCGGGCAGGCGCGCTTCGAAGCCTCCGACAGAAGAAAGCGGTGGCCCGGATGCAGATGATCGAACGTGCCGAAGACGAGGACTTTCATCCTTCTTGCAAATTGATCGAGTAGAGCCTCTTCTCATCCAGAATGATGAGCTGCGTCTCCTCCGGATCCACATAAAGATCCTGCAGAATTCCGACTTGATCCCCCTCGAGGACGTACTGCTTCATATACAACGATTCTCCGCTGTCATCATCCGTTCGTGTCACGATGATCCGGGCGTTCTCGGGATCGAGGAAGTAGAAATTCGAGCGATCACTTGGCTTGATGATCTTCGTTGCGGTCTCGATCGCTCCGGTGGGCAGATTCCGGATCGTGAACGGCCGCGTTTCTCCGCGGAAGAGTTTTACGACTTCGCCTCCACTCTTTAAGACATAGACATCGGAATCGATCGTCATGTCGATCGCATTTTCCAGGTTTCCGTTCACGTTGTACTCGCTTGGGCTCCCGTAGCGGTTATTGAGGCGCTCATACTTGAGGATCTGGTTATTCTGCGGCGAGAGGAGGTAGAGGAAGCGAACGTAGGATTCGATGTCCGGGCCGCTCAGCCATCCTGCGGGATCATCCGTCTTCATCGCGGTTGGCTGCCCCTCGATGAGTTCAATGAGGCGATTCTCTTTGGTGATGAACACCGTCGTATCGAAACGCTCGAAGTAATTGCCATCAAGGATCAGGTTATCGCCATCCAGGCGCTGGGGTTCATCCACCGCGTTCACGATCACGGAGTAGAGGTTCTGGCGATCGAAGACGATCAATCGTCCGCGCTCGATGCCGACGAGTCCCCGCGCGGATATATCGGGATTGCGGGAGGTGAGGTTCGCGACGATCGTCGGGGAGAGGCGGACGATATTGCTGATCGATTCGCGCTTCTCGCGAATGCGATCGAGGAGATCCAGCGCCTCCGTACGGAAGAGCCCCGATTCGTTCTGCATGACGTTTCGCGCCTCTTCTTCCGCCCGATTCAGAATCGCGTTCGCCGATTCCACATCTCCCATCAGATGCCGATTCTCCGCGGTTTTGATGTCCTCGTTGATCTTCTCCACGAGGGTCGTGAGCTCGGCGCGGTTCTGGCTCCGGCGGCTCACGGTTGTGAGCTGGAACCCGGCCCAGATACCGATGAAGACGATCAGGGCTCCCGCAAGCAAAAGGAAGTGCGCGCGTCTCTTATGAGTCGGATGCTGCAGATCTTTCTGGAATTTTTGGACGTTCTTGCTGAAGAACGTCCTTGTTCCCGTGAATGCCTTTGTCCACTCTTTGGTGAGTGCCTTCGGATTCCACTTAAACGAGATCTGCGGAATGGTGAAAGGGAGTTTCCTTCCTCTCCGACGCTTCGAACGTGCAGGAAGATCTTTTGTTCTCGCAGGCGGAAGATCATCCAAACTTGGATCTTCCAGCGAACTTGTGAGGAGCGCGAGCGCGGCTGTTTCCTTTTCACCCTCCAGGGTATCGCGGAGCGTATCCAAAAGTTCTCCTTTCTTCCGTGCGGCCTGCGTGAGTTGTGCCGGGGTCATGGAGCGCAACAGGCGCTCCGTAGAGAGGACAACGACGTCATGGCGTCGAATATCACCGCTCGAAATGTAGAGGAACTGTGCATGACTCCCGCTTCCTGCCGCGCGCTCCGTAACGTGCACGGTGGAGCCATCACGCGTCAGGTAGCCTTCGGCTCTTCCTGCCTGTGCCACGTGCAGCACCCCCTGCGTGTCGTAAATGCCGAGAATCGCATTCACTTCATGGATTTGATCCGAAATCTGAATTGCCTTGAGAAGTCCGTTCAATTCTTTCAGAGCACCCTCCATTCGCTCAGCCGGCTCCTCCTCCGCATGGGCGAGGGTCCGCTCCACGGTATGGTTCCACTCGTGGAGAAACTGATCGCATTCTTTCTCCCGACCATCGATACGAAGCAGAGAAATGATCTTTTCTCCCGTTTCTGCATCAAAGAGCTTCGCAGCAAGGTGAGTGTCCCGCTCGGCCTTTGTCTTCGCAAGTTTGATTGTAAGTTCCATTGGCTTTTAAAACTCCTCAGAGGCTACCTGTGCGCCTCTTTGACCGCAAGTGCCGATCGCGAAGGTGAACTGTTCTCTCTTCGATGCATTCTTTATGTGGGAATCAGAGACTCCATACCGTAACTAAGAACTAAAAATTCGTGATCTGTAAGCCAAAAAATGGATCATAGAACATGGGGACTCTTGATTTATCCTCTTCGCAGTGATATGCTGAAGGGGACATCTGATTTGAGAGTGCCCCACTTTGAAAGAAAGGAACACAGCAGAACCAGATCTCGAAAGAAGTTTATCCATTACCATTACGAGAAATGTTCAGGAAACGAGGTTCACATGAAGCCCCACGCGCAGCGGGCGGTCCTATCGTGCGCATTATTCCCCTCGGAGGATTCGAGGAAGTCGGTCGGAACTGCATGATCATCCAGGTCGATGAGGATTTATTCATCATCGATCTCGGGCTCCAGTTCCCGGAAGAGGGAATGCTCGGCATCGACTATCTGATCCCGGATGTCTCTTTCCTGAAAGGAAAGGAGAAATACATCCGCGGCGTTCTCTTTACGCACGGACACCTGGATCACATCGGCGCGGTGCAGCATCTTTTGCCCAAACTCCATTTTCCGACCTGCTATGGCACGAAACTCACCATGGGCTTCGTGAAGAAGCGGCTCGATGAAGTGAAAATCACATCCCAGGCATCGCTCCAGACCGTTGAATACGGAAAGCGCATCAAGCTCGGCAGAGTGGAAGTTGAGTGGTTCCGTGTGACGCACAGTATTCCGGATTCTGCCGGCATTGCGATTCACACGCCGCTTGGAACGATCATCCACACCGGGGACTTTAAGTTCGATCTCACGCCCATCAATGAACCTCCTGCGGACTTTGCCCACATTGCGGGCATGGGAGAAAAGGGAGTGCTCGCGCTCATCAGCGATAGCACGAATGCGCAGAAACCGGGACACGCGATGAGCGAGCGCGATATTGCAAAAACCCTTGATCGTATCATTGCTTCCGCGGAAGGAAGATTGATCGTGAGTACTTTTAGCTCGCGGTTGAATCGTCTTCAGCAGATCGTCGATGTTGCAAAAGCACAGGGGCGAAAAGTATTCATCTCCGGGCGCAGCATGCAGACGAACATCGATATCGCGATGCAACTCGGGTACTTCCATGCGCCGCGCGGTCTCATCCGTCAGATCACGCCGGGCATGGATAAGCTCCCCGACAGCGAAATTATGATCCTCACGACGGGATCGCAAGGAGAAGAGCGCGCGAGCCTTTCCCGAATGGCGCTCGGTGTTCATCGCGACGTCACCATTAAAAAAGGAGACACCGTGGTGCTCTCCAGTAATCCGATCATCGGCAATGCCCGAGCGGTCGCGGCGATGATCAATAACCTGTATCTGAGAGGCGCAAAAGTTCTCACAAACGATGTCCTCGATCTCCATACGACTGGGCACGGCTTCCAGGAGGATCTCCTTCTGATGATGCGGCTCACGAAACCGAAACATATGATTCCCGAACACGGCGAACCCGCGATGCGCGCCGCGCATGCGGAGCTTGCGAAGCTCGCTGGGTACGACGACAACAGGATCCATCTCATGAGTAACGGCGAAATCCTGGAATTCGATCGCGAAGGCATGGCACGCAAAAGCAAGCACCGCGTGATGGCGAACGACATCATGATCGATGGGCTCGGCGAAGGCAGTGCCGAAGGCGCCCGGGTCATGGAAGATCGCAAACGCCTTGCGGATGCGGGGGTCGTCATGGTCATCCTCCGAACGTACGAGAAGAGCGGACGTCTCGTGTCGGATCCCGAGATCATGTCGCGCGGATTCATCTACGGATCGGAGCTGACGGAAATCACGAGCGAGGCTATCAAAACCGCGCGAAAAGCCTACGAAGAGGCGAAAGCGGCTGGCGAGAATGATCGCAAAGCACTGAAGAAAGCCGTCAATGGTGCGCTCCACCGTTACTTCCGCAGGAAACTCGACCGAGAACCGATGGTTGTGCCATTTATAGTAGAAGTTTGATCACCTGATCATTGCATTACACTTCTTGCCCGTCCGTAGCACCGCAAGAGCGGGGCGAAGGCGGGTGGTTGTGCCGTTTATCGTGGGGGTATAGGCATCGAGAAATCGGAAAGTGATGAGAATTTGACACACAGTTTTTTAGACTGCTCACGATGCATTTGCCCTTCGGAAAATGCGTCTTTTTCCGTATCCTTATTATATGATGCGGCGACTCTGTGCATCGATTCTCCTCTGCTCCCTTTTCTTCTTCTCCGTGGAGCAAACAATGGGTGCTTCGATGGCGGAATCCGATATTCAAAGCAACGTGGAAGATGCGGAGGTGGAGCCGCTTGTGGGTCCGTTTGCATGCGGAGGACTTTTGCACCCCGGCGATATGCGTGCCCTTGCGTACTACAACCGCGAGAAGGAAGCGCTCGGATGCAGGATGCAGTCGTGGTGCTCCCAGTACGATGATAATGGGGAATGTTCGGGCACAGGTTGCACCATGGTGTATCGGCAAGGACTTCCGGTGACAACGATACAGACGGTCTGCAGCGGGGGATCCTGTACGGCCATACAGCCACATAAAGCCTGTGATGGAAGCGCCTCGCAATCAAAGTATCGAAAATATGAATGTACCGGAGCAACTGCGGAGTGTTATTCCTACGAACCGAGTGTTGTTTATGACTTCACGACCTTCCCGTACGCGTATAACTGCGTCGTTACCTATACCCAATCTCCGGTGGATCCTGCGGACCCCGCCGGTTTTCCGGAACTCACGACGCGCTACGATCTCCCCGCGTTCTCGCGTGAGGGTGTGAACCGCTTGGAGCCGGCCCCCGGCAGCAATGTCACTGTCCCTTCCGGCAGCATCAGCCCCTTTCCGCGCGATAGCAGCATGGAACCGCTTACCCTTGATCGCGGGGCGCTCGGATCCATTCAAAACGTCATGCATCCCACCATTTCAACACCTTTAAGTCTTGAAGACTATCCGCCGCTCATGGATACGATCGGCAAATTGCTCCAACCGCCGGAAGTCAAATTAATTCTCCCGAGCGGAGCTCTCGGACTTTCTCATGCGCAGCCCTCGCTCTTCGGACGACTCTTCTCTTCTCTGGAGGGATCGGATGTCCCGGAACCTGTGACGGAACTGATCGGCAATGAACCTGATGCGCTGCTTCTTGCGGCCGAATACCTCCGGCAAATTCCCCTGCTCGAAGTCGAATACATACCCGTGGAAATTTTTGTTCCGACGATTTCACAAACGGAAATTCATGAGCATGTAACAGAGTGGCAAGCATGGCTTGAAGGCGCAAAGTTGATTGCAGCGCCTGCGGGTATCACCATCGATCCCGCATTGGAGCAGCGTATCCAGGAAAATATTCAGGTGATGCAATCCTACGGCGCTCTCATGGACTCGGTGCGCGAGTACCGCCTGCATTTTCCTTCCTACATCAACGCGCTCCTTTCGTATGTGGAAGATGTGAACGATTTCTTCCATCATTCTTTTCTGGAAGAGAACGCGAATCGATTGGAAGCATGGCACACCACCTACACCCAATACCTTCCGAGTCTCAGGAGTATCGTCCGCGATCTCTACGCTACGGCCGCCACGGTGACGCATGAATGTCTCGTGCCCGCGTGCAGAATGCATGTGGTTCCCGTGCAAGAGAGCTCACTCCCCTGGGATCTGATTCCGGACGATTCTGATCAGATTTTGAGCGGCATGATGAATGCCTATCTTCCCGAAGGTCCGCCGTTCTACAAAGACGAGGATCCCGCCCAGGGAATAGGGAATCATGATCTGCGGGTCCGATGGCATCCGTTTGCGATGCTCGGCTCTCCGCTGCCGGATCTCACGTTCGATCTTTCGGACATAAAAATAAAGCAGACGATCGAGGTGCCGGTGCTCACGATCGAATCCCATCCGCTTGAACTCCCCGTTCCTCCGGCGCTCTCCGATGCGATTGCGCTCAGGGAAGATCTCGCGACCATGAAGCACGATCTCCCCATTCTTCCGCGATTCCATCCGCCTCTCTTCGATCTCACATTCCCCGTGCTCACGTTGCCGGATTCCGCATCACTCTTCCTCGTTCCGGAGCCTCCGCAAACTCTGGCCCCTCAGCCTCCGGAGACTCTTTCCACATGGGAGAAGCTTCTTCAGTGGAGAAATGATCGTCTCCACGACGTGCTTTCCGTCTGTGATTCTTCCGGTTCCCCAACGACATTTCTCGTCAACGAACCGGATCTCTACGGAACAATCAGAAACCCCGCGGCGGTACGGGCGGTGGCATTCGTTGCCGGAGGGTTGAATTCCAGTCAGAGCATTTTTGCACCCCCGACTTACTCGTGGTCGAGCGCGCTCCACAGTTCCAATTATTATTTCTCCCCCTTTTCCAATACTTCCCTCGCATGGCCGCAATTTTGTTATGGATGTTCGTCGCTCCGGCCGCAGCGAATCATCAAACAACATTTCGAATTGGATCTCTCGTGGGAGAATCTGCAGGATTCATTGCTAACTGCGATCGACACGTGGAATGCCAACGTGCGATTCAGCTCCATTCTCTCCCGAAATGAACTGACGCGGGAGTACCCCGATCGATCTCCCGCATCCGGACTCGATACCGAACTTCCCAATCGTTTTTAAAAATATGAACCGTATTTTTCTCGCTCTCGCGGCTCTCTCCCTCTTCCTCCCACCCCTCGGAGAACTCCATGCGGCTTTGCCGCTGACGGAGGAAGCAAAGCTCTCCCTCATGCCCGCTCAATGCGCGGCGCAAGTGGAAGAAATGCTCATGGAGGAAATCAATCTCTACAGAGGAGCGCAATTCGGCCCCTCGCCCCGATCCGTTCTCCAGACAATCTCCGCGAACACCAGCGATCTCGTGCCGTACCTTGTGCTCAATTACCATGCCCTTGATTGCCGTTTGCATCTTATTTGCGATGCGGTGGGTGAATCTCAGAGGGATGTCAGTCAAAATTCCATGGTTCTTGCCTACCGGCCGATCGGGTGTTCGAGGCTCTTTGCCGCCCGGGGGCGCTGGTGGAGCAACGACAGGCGAAATGAGACGGCGCGGGTGGAACCGATCAGCGAATGTGCGTACGACGAGAACGATGCGCCGGGGCACACGCTTCTTCCTTCATCATTTTTCACCGAGTCGGCATGTGACACGTGGGTGACCGAAATTCTTCGGGAAGAGCGACAAATGCTTCGCCTAGTGACGGTACAGGATACGGCGGAGCGCGGAATACGACGCATCGTTCCCGTATTCCAGAATGTCATTGCCGATATCCGCGAAAGCTTCCTCATCCCTCTTCGGGGCATGATTGATCTTTTTGGATCGGTGATCCAACCGATTCCCTGTCTCCTTCGTCAGTGTAATTAAATGCCTCTTCACTTTGATCCGCCCCGGCACATCCTTCTCACACGCCGTCACCGGTTTATCGCGCTCGCGCTCTCGGTGATTGCGGCGGGGACGTTTCTCATCTTCCTCACGCGGGGATCGCTTATCGGCGAAGGACCGGAACGGTTCCGCAGCTGTACGGCGAGTCCCGTTTTCGAAGATCTTTCCTTCCACGATCTAAAGGAACGCTATCACTTTACGATGGAAGAGCTCACCGAAGAGAGAATGCGTCTCTACGAAGGAACAACGCTCCTCCAATGCGATGCAGAAACCATGGACGAGATCATTCCGTCCGGAACACTGGCGCGGGAAGTCGCTCGCTCGCTCCCCGATGTGCCCGATTGGCCGAGTTTTACCTACCAAGATTTCGAACTTCTTCTCCATGAATTCTGGCGGACGTATGACTGTCATCTTTTCTCCTTTCTCCAGGATGATATTGCCTATGCGAAATCGCAGGGCAAAAAAGATGATGACACGATTTCTTTCGGAGATTTGCTCAGAACCAGAGAACAGGTAATCCTCCGTGAGCGCGAGCGAGCGCGTGTGTCCTTTGATCACCTGACGAATATTCTCCGCGCATCCGAAGAAAATCTTCCACTCCACGCTTCGCTTCGGTGTTTGCAGCGGGGCGCGGGCGATGTTCGTAATGCCATGTCGCTTCTTTCCGATGCGGCTCAGTGTCTTCCTTCCCGCCTTGGGCAACCAGAAACTTCACTCCGAGAATGAAGAGATTCTCCTCACCATCAAAGGCTTCTGTCGGGAGTTTTCTCCTCCTTTCCTCTCTCGTGCTCCTCGGCGGGTGCGCGACCGAAGCTCCGCCGCAGGCCACTGTTCCGGTTTCGACCCCGACCGAATCGACTCCCTCGACCGCCGCTGTGTTCGCGTTTGGCCAGGTGCCGACCGCATGGACTCTCACCGGTTCGCATTCTTTTTACGCGCGCCTTTACGATGCGTCGCGCGATGCGGTGGATATGGCGCTGCTCCTCCCAGAGGACATCGAGAGTTCCACGATCTCGGACGCCGACATGGATAAGGTGTATTCCGCGGACGAAGAAATCGATTCTCACTTGGTTTTTGATCCTGCGATTTCCGCGGTTGCCGCCGATCTTGTGGTTCAGTACTACTACCGAGGCTCCAAACCGCTCGAAGAGCGGGGGAATGATCTTGTGGTCTGGCGAACACGGGACCTTGCATACATTCCCACAGAACAAATGAAGATCACTTCCGAAGAAGAGGGGGAGGCATTCCCGTTGAACGAAGTGAAGCTCTTCGTGCGGGAAGCGGCGCTCCTGACAGGGGACAGCGAGCTCTTTGCCGTTGCCGCGGGAGAAGTGTGCAAGCGTTACCGGCCGTGGTGGCTCACCGACGAAGAGCCGGATTCGTTTCCTGATTCGGAAACATACATCATCACGTCGGGAGAATGTCTGGAGTGGATTCGGGAAGTGCGCGAAGCCGTGGAGCGCGAACGCATGCTCCAGAGTCTTCGGCAGGAGCTCGGCCTTGTCTCGTACGGGGAGGAATTTCTGTGGGACGGGGAACTTGCCGCATCTCCCCGGGAATTTCGTAGTTACGATCTTCTCCTCGATATCGCGGGGGCCGGCAATATCCTGGGAGGAGCGCCGTTCGATTCGCTCTTCGAAAGCGGAAATCAGGGAGAACAGTGCGACAGCGGGAACTGCAAATGCGTGTATCCAAATCCTGCACGCTGCGGCGATCGTATTCTTCAGCGCGGAGCGGAACAGTGCGACGATGGGAATCGTTTCGCGGGCGACGGGTGCGACGTATTCTGCCAAGTTGAGCAAAATTACTGCGGGGATGATGTTGCTCAAAATTGGGAGGAATGTTCGGAGAAGCGCGAGTGTCCGGATGGATCGGAGTGTTCGGATTTCACGGATTGCCGCATTGCGGGAAATACTCCCTGCGGATTCGGGGATAACGAACTCGAAAAATGCCTCGGACTCGTGTGGGATAAAACCTGCCGTTTTTCGGGCACAACGTGCGAAGAAGATTCGGACTGCCCTTGTCCCTCGTATGTTCCGGCGGCTCAATGCGAGAGATGGAAGAAAGATTCCTGTCGCTACAGCGCCGCGGGCGTCTGTTGGGTCGGAGGCGTGGGGAATGGAATCATCGAAGGATCTCCCTGTACCGAGCAGGCCGATTGCAGCGGAGTTTCGACCTGCACAAACGAAGGATTCTGCACGAATCATCCCTACCGTTCCTGCAGTCGCGACGAGCAGTGTTACTCCTGTTCCGCCGAGGAGATCACGGGCACCTGCTATGAATCCGGCGAAAAATGCAACGGGAACGAAGATTGCTCCATCACCGAATACTGCATTCTGGAACCCGAAAACATTTGCCGTCCGCGGACAATCGGGGGAGTCGGCGGCAATCGATCAAACTGCAACGGATTCTGCGAAGAGAAAACGTTCTGCGGCGATCATGTCGTGTATCTCACCGAAGGGGGCGACCCCGAGGAGTGCGACGATGGAATGCACTGTGCCGATAGAACCCCATGTTTCCCTGGCCAAAATTGCAATGACGGAAGCACCTGCGAAGCTCGCGACGGATTCGATTCACTTTATCAAGATGTTCCTTTCCAGAGTTCATGCACGGCAGAGTGCAAAATCCAGCTCTGCGGCGATGGAACCATCACAGACCAGGAACCGGAACAATGCGATGATGGATCCTTCTGCGACGATCTGACGACGCCGTGCTCCCCGACAGCACCGTCGGTCTGCATCGGAATTGGAAACGATCTCTGCGCCCCACGAAGCGACGACGGCTGCAGCGCAACCTGTCAGGTAGAAATGTGTGGAGACAAAATTTTGCAGGAGAAAACGGGGGAGCAGTGCGACGATGGAGGAGTGTGTTCGAACGGCTCCGCCTGTACCACGCAGTCCGGCTGTCCTCTCTATTCGCATTGCGAGGGGACTCATTTTCCCTGCACCAACGATTTTGATTGCAGCTATGGGAGCGCATGCGTCCCGGCGAATACCAATGCAACATGTACGCCACAGAACAATGATGGATGTACGGATCAATGCGAAAGAGAATTCTGCGGCGACGGTACGACGCAACCGAACGAACAGTGCGACGATGGCAATACCGATACTACGGATGGATGCGCAGCATGTAAGCCGGCAAATTGCGGCGATGGATTCGTGTGGGCGGGCAATGAAGAATGCGACCCCGGAGCATTTATGGGTTTTGGAGTGAACTGCAGCGCGACATGTACCATTCCCCCCCCACCGCCACCACTGGAGTGCACAGGTCTCTGCGGTGATGGATGCATCCGATTCTCTGGGGAGAATCCCGAAGAGTGCGACGATGCAAATACAAATTCCGGGGATGGCTGTAGCAGTGATTGCAAGCGGGAATACTGTGGCGATGGCGTCCCTGACAGTAATGGGCCGGATAACATCGATGACACTGCCGATGATGAAGCCTGCGATGATGGGGGAACCTGTTTTGTCGGGGCTTCCGGTTCTTGTCGTGTAGGCGACCCCGAGGCATGTGCGGAGACTTCCTTCGTCTGTGAGAATGGTGGTGGTGCATGCTCCGATGCCAGTGATTGCAACGGAGGAACGTGCACGAAGATCCGACCGGAATGTGTGGCCGATTCCTGCGACGCTTGTGACAATGAGTGCAATCAAGTGGTGTGCGGAAACAGCGTTCTCCAGTGCGGAGAGGAATGCGACGATGGAAATACCGCGACCGGCGATGGATGCAATTCTGATTGCGAGCTCGAGTTCTGCGGCGATGGAACGGTGCAGTCGGGATTGAATGAAGCCTGCGATGATGGGTGGGGGAACAGTGACACGGAGCAGGATTCCTGCAGAACGAACTGCACGTTGCCCCGCTGCGGCGACGGTATCGTCGATGCAAGTGAGGAGTGCGATGTTCCGACCTGTCCCAATGGCTCACTCTGTAAAAATCACAATGACTGCGGGGGATTCTGGTGCACGGCGAGAGGAGGACTCGGCTGCAGTACAACCTGTCAAAAGGAAGGTTGCGGCGATGGAATCCTTCAAGACAGTTACGGTGAAGCGTGCGACGATGGCAATACGGTGAGCGGAGACGGATGCAGCAGCGTCTGCGTTTTGGAATCAACCTACTGCGGCAATGGCGTGGTGGATCCCGAAGGGACGGATAACTGGCCGTTCACTCCGGATGACGAAACATGCGACTATGCGGAATCGATGCAGGGATCCTGTCCTGATGTCACAGGAAGTGCGGGGCTCATGGGGTGTGATGCGTACGGATCGGATGATATTCTTGGCACCTTGGACGATGAAGTCTGTGATCTTGGAACATGCAATCCCTCAACGAAGCGATGCACGAATGCATCTTCCTTCGTATGCATGGTGGATAGCGATTGCCAGGCTGCCTGTATTCCGACATGCACGCCCTTCTGCAAGGTTCGCGCGATGTCCTGCGGCGACGGATACCGCGATCCCGATGAACAGTGTGATGATGGAAACGAGGTGAACGGCGACGGATGTTCCTCTCCGTACTGCAAGCTCGAGCGGCCAGATCTCTGCGGCAATGGCCGGCTGGATAAAGGCGAAGAGTGCGATCAAATGCACCGGACATCGACGATAGAGTGCACGCCGTTCTGTCAGTTCCCGCAGGATGTTCCGGAATGCGGGGATGGTCACAAAGATCCGAGCGGCGCGCTGCGGGGAAATGTTCTGGAGCGGCTCCTCACATTTTCGGAGGGGTACCGACTGGATGGACGTTGGCCTTCAAATCGGGAGATGACCCCCAATTGGACCGGGAGTGCCCATGAGTATCAGGAGGGCGGCGGATGGTATGTCACCCCGCGCGTCTTCGACAAAACATTCGATCGCGTGCTTCTCTCGGGAGGGCAGAATTTGAACCAGAAGTACGAAGGTCCGCGCGCCTGTTCTCTCTGTGGGAACAGTGTGCTCGATCGAGGGGAACAATGCGACAGCGGCCGTCTTTCCAACGGTTCCTACCCCATGAAGCGCTACAACGCTCCTGCATGGGAGAGACTGAAGTGGTCCCTCACGTATGCGACAAGAACACTCCCAAGTTATTGGAACTGGTATTCGGGCCTCTACCCGTTTGGATTCCATTCATTCGATTATCTTCTTCGTAATTGGTACCTGACGGGAAACCCGGCAGAGATCGCGCGACTTCGCGGATACTACGGATACAATTTCTATGGGTCTTGGTACGACCCGGGTTGGTGGCTCAATGATCTTAAGCATGATGAAGAACGTGCGTTTGTGATGGATTCGTGCTCGTCTTCGTGCAAACTTTCCCGTTGCGGCGACGATCGCATCGATCCGGGAGAAACATGCGATGACGATAACCGGCAGACGTTCTTCCTCAGTCCGCAGAACGGTGATGGCTGCAGCAGCACGTGCATGCTGGAAGCAGGATTCAGTTTCACTGCGGGCAGCATCGAATGGCCCGGAGGCACGCAAAAGCCCATGTGCGGCGATGATGTCGTGACGAGCGGAGAGCAGTGCGATGAAGGAGGAGAGTGCATTCGCCGGGACGGAAACTCAACGAAGAAATACTGCCGTCGCGAACCAGGGCACACATTCTGCGATCTCAACGGCTCCGACGATATATTCCCGAGCGCCGATGACGAAATCGAGTGCACGCCCGTGCCGGATGACGGGTGCGACGAGAACTGCCAGATCGAACCACTGGGAATCTGCGGCAACAAAAAAATCGAACCGTACGAAGAGTGCGATCTTGGCGATAAGAACGGCACTCAGGGCGCGGCGTGTTCGGCACAGTGCCTTACAGTGATTTCTTCTTCCAATTCCTCTGCTCACCAGTGCGGTAATGGCACCGTGGATCACGGGGAAGAATGCGACGATGGAAACCAAACGCTGCTCGACGGTTGCACGCACTGTCTCGTGGATCTCTGCGGGAACGGACTCCTGGATTCCGGGGAGCATTGCGACGATTCGAATCGCATATCGGGAGATGGTTGCAGCATGTGGTGTACGAAGGAGAACGTGTGCGGCAATCATGAGGTTGATTTTGCGGTCAACGAAACCTGCGACGACGGAAATGATTTTGATGATGACGGATGCTCATCACTCTGTCGGTTCGAGTATTGCGGGGATGGCATTCCGCAGCCGGGCCTTGGAGAAGAATGCGATGAGGGTGTGCAGAATTCTCTGGGATCAAGCGCCAAGTGTCGTCCCGATTGCATGCTCCCGCGCTGCGGCGATGATGTCGTCGATGCAGTCGCCATCGGCGCGTACCTCTACCAGGAAGTGTGCGACCCGGGAAAGCATTGCTCGCACGACCCCACGCGATCTTGTGTGGATTCCTGGCAATGTCCGCTGGGTCCGTGCGATACCGCAGCGGGCGTTTGCGCGGGTGGATCATGGAAATTCTGCACGGAAGACCGTGACTGCGGATACGATGGCTGTATTCTTCAGGATCAGATTGATCCCGCTACGAATGATGTTCTCTGCACGGCGGAATGTACAAAGCCCGTGATCTGCGGCGACGGAATCATGCAAGGAAAAGAAGAATGCGATCACGAAGGAGCGGGGTGCGACGATTGCATGCTCATCCGGCCCGATGAGTGCGGAAATGGCATCATCGAAATGGGAGCAGGAGAACAGTGTGACGACGGTAATCGCGCGGGCCAGGATGGATGCAGCGAGACATGCCAATTCGAAACCTCCGTGTGTCCGGGGGATTGCTTCATCGCCTTTGCATGTTCGGAGGAAAGCCAGAACACAGGCGAAGCATGCGATCCCTCCGAAGTCGGTGCGTGTCCTGGTGGATTCTGCCTCATGCGTACGGAGTGCGCGCTCCGCTGTGTATTCGGGCGGTGCGGGGACGGGGAAGTGGATCCCGGAGAACAATGCGACGACGGGAGACAGTGTCTTCACGATCCGTCCAAAGCCTGTTCGACGCATGTCGATTGCGGTGCCGGAGCGTGTCTTGGTGCGGATCCTGCGAAAGGTATTTCCGGTTCGTGCGCGGATGAAGTAGAACGAGCATGCATGACGGAGAGTGACTGTCGATCGCTCTGTCTCCCCACGAGCGGAGATGGCTGTTCCAACACGTGTCGTCACGAGCTGACACCGGGAACTCCGCTTCCAAAAGAACGCGCCGCGCTTCTCCTCTGTCAGGAGGAAATCAGTCGCATCGGCGCGGATCAAATGGATGAATGGCAGAGAACGCTTCTGGATCCGGAACGTAATCCGTTCCTGGGATGGCAGAACAACGGATGGTGGTCGTGGTATTGGGATTTTAACCAACGCTCTCTCACACCACGCTTCCAGTGGGGATTGTGGACTTGGTACGGCGGTTTTTCGTTCGGAGGCAATTGCAGGGACGAACCTCAGAAGTGCTTCGTCCAATTCCCAAATTCTCTTGGGTCGGCTGTGCAGGTCGTTACGGCATCGCTCGGAGCAGTCGCTCAGCATAAGACGATGCCGGATCGCACTCCTTTGATGCCTTTTGAGCCGACAGGAATCGTCTCGTATGCGGCATGTCAGGAACCGAGAGCGCAACTCGCGAGCGCCGTGGAAATTCCGAATGAGCCTCCTGTCATTCTCCCTCCATATCATCCTTCCGATCTCGTACGAACTGTTGAACGATTCCTGTGCGCCTCGCAAGGGTTCCCGAGGAGAAACTTCCCCTTCCTCTGCCGAAGCGGTTTCAGCGATGGGGGACTGACCGCTTACGATGCAAAAACATTGCTGGGCAGTTCGGAATCTTCGCTCCGCGAAATGATCCTGGCGAACACTCTTGCCCTTGGATTCCGCGGCAGCGCCTATACGCTTGATCAATACATCGACGAAGCGGTGCGGGTACTCTCGGAATCGATCTCTGCGGCGCTTCGGCTCCTCACCGATTTGGAGCGTGTGGAATTCACCAAAGATGAATGCCCGCTTGATGCTTCCGTACTCTGTACTCCGTAATGCATGCGTTTTATGTTCCTCATCTTTGGCTTCCTCCTTGCAACGCCTGCCTATGCGCTGGATGTTCCTGCGATGTCTCCCGTAAATTCGCCCTACATTCAGGAAGTGTTCAATGTCATCACCACGAATCTTTCGAGCGCCGCGGCGGGAACTCCCGCGACGTGTACGGCAATCGAGAAAGCAGTGCAGAAAGAGAACAGCATAGCGTCGCTCCGCTCACTTTTTTCCGTGCCGAACTCCACGGAGCCCGCACGCGATCTCTCTCGCACCGCTTGTTTCGCGCATGATCTGACGGTGATGGAGCGGGTTCTTGCAGAACTCGTGAATCTGACCATCACAAGCGCCGCCGATTGCAACGGCGATGCGGAAGGGCGGTATCGATCGCAGGCCATATTTCTGTGGGAAAAAATCCAGCAAGTGCGCTCCTACGGACTCGATCTCCGTGTACAGGTTCCAATCACAGGGACGGGGAGCGATACCGTTCCTCTCCTTGCAACGAGCGCAAGCGATGATGCGCTCTGTCCCTACAACTCGGAGTACGCCCCCACCGGCATTGCAGGACTCGGTTGCCAGGAAGTTCTTCTCTCCACGTATGCAACACTTTCCTCGGTGCCTGCAACATTTTTACGCGAAACGGCGCTCTTCGATTCCATTGTGCGGAGACTGCATGGGGTGGGTGGCGGCGGACTGACGGGAGAGCTTTCCCTGTATCGTGGCGCGCTGACGAAGATATGGAAAGATGCAGAAGCATTCGTCACTGCCGTGTCCGCCACCTGGATGCCAAGGCCCCTGCAACTTTTTGAACCTGTCCTTCTCCCTTTCATTGCATCGAATATGGGAGAATCCGGATGCTTCGGGTGGCCTGCGGATGGGGGCGGGGTGGTCACGGGGAATGATATCTCTCTCCAAACTTCTTTTCCGGGGGTTCTCACTCACGAACTTGAAGATGCGTTCACGTTCCTCAGGATGCGGGAGGAGCCGAAGTGGCGGGAATACCTCCAGGATTTGCAGCAGAAAATCGATGAAACGGAAGGAGGTGATATCGGATACACATTTCCAGCCGAAGGCCTCAATGACATTAACCGCGAGCACGTCGCCCGCGAATCACGCCTGATTCTCACCATTCGGGATCCGCAGAGCCGAATGGCAAACCTTGCGAATAATCTTCATGCCAGTACCCGCGCTTTTGTTGCGCAAGCGGTAAACCTTACCGGAAGCTCCGGAGGAGATTTGCCGCCCCTTCGGGAATTTGTCGGGCGTTTCACCGCATTCCTCTCCGGCATGTGCGCGAACCGAGGTTGCAATCAAACGCTCCTTCGCGCCTACGAACTCAGTCTCCGCGATGAATGTTTCCCGCATTTTCGGATGAGTCTTTTCTTCCAGATGAATCCGAGCGCGAGTACGCTGTCTCCATGCAGAGCGCAATACGCGGAGTAGTTGCAATCCTCGGCTTCGGAGTCGACGGACAGGGAGTGGCTGCCTGGCTCAAGACTCAGCCTGCGGTGAAGAGCATTGTCTTCTTTGATGATGCAGCCGAAAGTCGTGAGTTCAAGAAAGGAACCACGCTTGATGGCATCGATCTACTCTTCCGCTCTCCGGGTTTTCCTCTCACACATCCGCTCATGAGCGATGCAAAGCAGCGGGGGATTCCGATCACTTCCTCGACGCGGGAAGTCCTCAAGAATTTTCCGGGCGTCACGGTTGGTATCACGGGCAGTAATGGCAAGACCACCTGCACCGCGCTCATCGAAGAATTTTTGAAAGCGGAATTTGGGAAAGAGAGAGTGGAGCGCGGGGGGAATGACGGGGTTCCGAGATTGGATCTGATGGGACCGCCCTTCGATACGCCTGGCCGTGTCATGCTGAGTAGCCCTGAGCGAAGCGAAGGGCGTATCGAAGCACATGGGGGCCAGGCTACTCAGGGTGACACACTGTACCTTGTCCTCGAACTCTCCTCCTTTCAACTCATGGACAGTGAATACAGCCCGAACGTCGCCGTTGTCCTCAACATCACGCCGAACCACCTCGATTGGCATAAAGACATGGCAGAATATGCCGAAGCAAAGAGGCAGATCGTCGCACATCAAAACAGCTTTTCTCGAGCGAGTCCTGAGCGCGATGCGCAGCATCGCGTCGAAGGACGAGTCGAGAGACGGCTCAGTGGTGATATTGCCATCCTCAATCAAGAGGACGAGATCGTCAAAACTTTCGCAGATGGAATCGAAAGCAAAGTTCACTGGTTTACCGATGGCATTCCCTGGGATCAGGTTCGCGTAAAATCCCACCCCGATACGATTCGCGCAGCCGTGACAGCCGCGCGTGCGCTGAACGTCTCCGAGGAAAACATTCTCAAAGTTCTTCGTGAGTTTCCCGGCGTGCCGCATCGCCTGGAGTTCATTCGGGAACTCGACGGAGTAAAGTACTATAATGATTCAAGCTGCACGACACCGGAATCTGCGATTGTTGCATGCAAGGTTTTCCTGAAAGGAAAACTTATTCTCCTTCTCGGCGGGAGAGATAAAAAGATGGATTTCGCAGGACTCTATGAAGTCATTCAGGAATACGGTGTGCGAGTAGTGCCCTATGGAGAAATGGGAGCAACATTTGCAAAAAATATTCCTTCCGATCTCCTGATCGAGAATGCCGATCCAATGAATTTTGAGAAGACGATAAAGAACGCGCGAACGGCTGCTCATGCAGGGGATAACATTGTTTTAAGCCCCGCATGTGCGAGTTTTGATATGTTCAAGAATGCGAAGGAGCGGGGCAAGGAGTTTGTAGACATTGTGAGGAAGATGTGAAGGATCTACTTCTTCCAAAATCTTCAGTCTTTTCATCGACAGACATAGCACATACTGATTGAATACGTTCTATGCAGATCACTCCCACCAATATCGGTCTCTTTATTCTCGTCATTCTCGTCATCGTCGTTCTCATCGCAAATATCCGGATCGTGCAGCAGAACAACGTGTTCGTTATCGAGTTCCTCGGGAAATTCCGTCGGATCATGGGTGCCGGACTCAACTTTAAGGTTCCGTTTCTGGAGCGTGTTGCGGCCAAAGTAACGCTGCGGCAGCAGAACTTTGCTTATTCGCGGCAGCTATCCCTCCAAGGACAAGGTCATTGTCGATGTCGCCACGAACCTCATTTTCGCGGTGGACTCCGGCCCGGACGGCATTAAGAAATTCACGTACACGCTCAGTAATCGCGAGCAGTCGATTGGCGCCATCATTGAGAACTCACTTCGAACCTACATTGCAAAAGAGACGCACGAGGGCATTCTGGAAAAGAAAGAAGAACTGGCGCAGCACATCCGGAACGACCTGGAGGTGCAGTTTTCTGAGTGGGGTATGACGATCTCCAGCTTCCAGATCACGGAGGTCACATTCCCAGCCACCATCACGCAGGCTATGAGCGAAGTGGTTGCCTCCGAGCAGCTGAAAAAAGCTGCCGCAAACAAGGGCGAAGCCACAAAGATTCAAGCGGTGAAAGAAGCGGAAGGCGAAAAAGAACGCAAGCGCCTGCAGGGAGAAGGTATCGCTCTTGAGCGTCAGGCAATCTCGGAAGGCCTCAAGGAGTCCATCGAGATCGTCCGCGGGGCGACCGGGCAGGGCTCGGCCGAGATTCTTGCTCTCCTCACACTCACGCAGTATTTGGATACCTTAAAGAGCATCGGACTGACGCAGAACAGCAAGATCATTTTCATGGATACGAACGTCAACAAGACTCCCGATCTCATGCAGCAACTTATGGCGTCATTCGAGACGACAGTGGACCGTAAGAAAGAATGAGTGCTCTGTGAATTTGTTTATAAAGATATACAATCTATGCGCCACTAGATGTGCTTTTTGGCTTCTCTGGATTTAATTCTAGAAACAATTGCTCAAAATTCATTCGTGTTATTGGGTCGGACGTTAGATATGCACCCCCATGATGATCAATCCCTGCCATTGAGGTAGTAGATGGAAAAAGAGGGAGAGTTGAATGTGTCTCAGATGGCAAAATCATGATTCCTATATTACTAGATAATCTGTGATTATCCATTAAAAAAACAAAAAAATGAAAGTAAAGGGCAACCGCTTCGCACAACGTTCCGAACCGCATATACCGTGTTGTGCGATGGAAATACGGCGTTCAATTAGGCAGAACTGTCAGGCCTTGACCTTCTAATAGTAGGACGGCTTCATCACGTTTAACACCACTCATTCTATCAACTGTAATTACAGTGACTCCATCTGGATTATTACTATCAATCCAAACCTCTAAGCCAGTATTAGATGTAACAATGGGGAGTGTAACACAATCCAATTGCCCTTTGATGTGTAACTGCAATGCCATTGTTAATACCAGCATAAAGCTATTAATGTTTCGATTCAAGGTAAATGCATGACTTTTAGCTGCATTTCTTTCGCACAACGTTTCGGGTTACCAGAAGTGCGAGGCGGTACAATTTGCGCCGGAGGCGCTTACTGCCGGCCAATTTGCGTGAGGCAAAGCGGTATCCATCCTCAATCAAAAATCCGCTTTGCCGAACCTGGTAACCCGTGTTAGCCGACAGTAGAATTTTCCGGCTTTCCAAGGTGCCCGCAGCTTTTCTTTTCGTTCGTTCAAAAATGTGAATGTGTCTCATTTGGTGAGGGGCAAGAGGGGTTGGGGGTGAATTGCCCCGAAGCCAATAAATAATCGACATCTTGAGCATACAGGGATACTATTTTTCACATGGGTTTTTATGATTCCTCCGCAAAACCCCCGGCGTTAGCCGGGGGATGAAGTCCTTCCGGCGTCTTCCCGGTAGGATTGGTGCATGAAAATCATCTACAAGAAGCAATCCAACTGTGTCTATCATTGCAT
>JACCDV010067779.1_pt1 | contig 33160 bp, 46 predicted proteins | sample 7446131 | NCBI WGS metagenome assembly JACCDV01 (sample SAMN15323448, study PRJNA562643) | freshwater metagenome | isolation source: river surface water | place: USA:Blue River Watershed | collected 2017-08-17 | reverse complement strand
GACGGATCTCCAGCTGAACCCCGCCTTTGGCGGGGTTTTCTTTTGAGGGCAGGGATAATCGGAGCATGCCTGAAACCTTGTCATCCTTGAGTCCGTGGCGAATGTCGGTTGCGCCCATGCTGGACTGATGCGACAAATCTTGAAAACGCCATAAAAATCAAGTGCTTGCGGTATTTGTGGTAGTGCATGTTGCACTGAATGTTGCACTTTTTCGCCATAGCTCCCATTGAACCCATCAAAACGCTGGACGGATTGCGACAATGAAAAACGGCCTCAAATGAGGCCGTTGCAATATTGGGTGATGCAGTGATGTCGCCTGTTCATTCCAGTCTGATGAACTCAAGGCCATCCCACTTGCACACCGGATCGGGTTTGCACATGATGACAAAGCCCTCGATTTCGCCATCACCACCGCATGATTGCACCTCATATCCATAGTCGCCAACTTGGACAATCATTGGCGCGGAGGGGTTGATATGTTGGCTTGTGTCTTGTCCTTCCAGCGTGTCAATCGTCCATTTTTTTAGAACATCCTGCATCGTCTCCATGACGAAATTCATTGATTGAGATTTGAGATTCATGTCTTTTTCCTGAGTTGAAATTTCATTGTCTGGACACGCCTGCAAGCTGGTCGCACTCTTTGATCGCCGCCGCCCTTCGCGTGTCCAGGTAGTCGGCCAAGTCCTGCAAGTGCACACCCTTGGCACATTTCTGTGAGCCCTCGATTCGCACAAGCGGAATCTTGATTTCACCAGCACTGACCTTGCGCACAAACTTGGCGCTGTCCAGGTGGGGGAAATAGTCCTTGCAAACCACATCAACCGGGATGACGGCCTTGGCGTTGTACTGGGCCATCAGCAAAAAAGTGGTGTTCATGATGCGCCTCCCCATACAGAAACCAATGCGCTTGAATCGAATCTTGGTTTGACGCCATGCGCCCGGACTCCAAAGACCCCATCCCAATGCCCGGATGACTGGAAGAGGCCGCGCCGTTGATGCACCGATCTTCCCCATGCGTCTCGGCTCAACAAGTTCACCAGCCGCCCGCGCTTGACATTGTTGTAAACCTGATCGCGCGTGAAACCTTCTTCAAGGATTTCCGCCATGGTGCGTGGCGTCTCGCAAAAATTGAAAATGCTCATATCGCCATCCCCATTTGCTCAAGCGCCGCGCGAAGACCGGCCAGCCCGCCGACATGCTGAGAATCAATCCAGATTTGCGGCATTTGTCGGATGCCGGGGTATTTGATTTCAAAGTTGTGGCTCACCTCTGAATCGTCCATGCTGTATTCAGTGAATTCAAAGGCATGTCGTTTGATCAATTGCTTTGCAGAAACGCAATTTTGGCAATTGGATTTTGTGTAAATGACAATCTTCATTTTTTCAATCGCTCCAATACGGCATTCAGCTCTTTTGAATAAAGGCCGCCATAAACCGGAGGCGGGACACCAGCGGCAAGTGCAATGGCTTTCAATTGCATGGTCGCCTCGCTACTGGCGGCACTGACCTTGGCCTTTTCAAGCTCTTCCTTTGCCTGCTCAAGACCAATGGCGGCGCGTTTGGTTTTCTCAACTTCGTCCGCGCTGGCAAGTTGCTTGATTTCGCCATTTCTGCGGTCTGATTCGGTCAACCACTTGGAGCCATAGCGGGCCACCATGATCAAGCCACCGGCCCACGCAAAAGGCACGGCAATGTGACTGATGGCGATGGTGGCGTAATGGATGCAAATCCATGTGATGCCAGCAACACCAGCCGTATCGGCCACCGATTTCACGGTGTCCAAAATCATTTTCAATTCTTCGGGGCTCATGGTCATCCCTTCACGTTGGAATCATGTTTTGCGGCCATCCACGCACCAAACGCCAGCGTGTAGCCATTTAGGTATTTGGGGAAATCTGGGTCTTCATAGCCTGGGATGCTTTCGGCCTGGAATCCATCTCCAAGCCACCATGCGTCATACCAATCCTTGAATTTCGAGGACTCAGCGGGGAAGCGACAGGACTTTGGCTCCAACAGCTCCAGCGCAATCTGGCGCAAGATGTTGAAACGGCCCTCCAGCTCCACGCCTTGCTCATTTGCAAAGCGATCTTCAAGCATGGCCTCAAGGCGTTTTTCGGCGTCCGTGCGCTTGTTTCGATTCAGCAATGCGAGTGTGTCTTCTTCGCTTGCATAGGGGTCATTTTTGGTGGTCATGTCGGTCTCCGATTGAAAAAGTTTGTGAAGTCGTTTCGCCGCCTCGATCTGCTCAGGCGTCATGTGGTCGTGCTGCCCAAGGCCCAGCATTGGCCGCAAGGGCTGGCCCACTGGCGAACTGCCGCCCTGGTGGTGCCACAGCGCCAAGCAAATGGCCGCAAACACCTCTGGGTTAAGTGATTGCATGGTCACAGCTCAGCCTCCGTTTTGCGCTGGTGTAGTGCGGGATATAGCCACCCTGCACGTGATAGGTCTGATCGCATTTGGGGCACGTTGTTGACCCGGTGCCCTCAAGCCACGGCAAGCGGTACAGGTCGCCCGGGTCTTGCAACATTTCGTCATCGGTCATGGCATGGCCGCAATGCGGGCAAGTCGGTTTTCTGGTTTGAAATGTTTTGTGTTCGCTCATGTCATTGCATCCTTGAAATTGGCACATGCACACATGCCTTGCTTTGATGGTTTTGGACGTTGACCAGCGGGACAACATTCCAAGTGGTTTGGTCAGGGTGGTCGATCCAGCGTTTGCAGTTGCGGCACCGCGCGGATGCCTCTACTGGCCTGCATCGGTTGTAAGCGGCTGGCATTGGCGTCATGGCCTGGCCTCCACTGCACTGGCGCACCTAAGCCGAACATGCGCGGGCGGGTTTCCTCCCCACATTTGCATCAGCTTTGCGCAATCGCTTTTGGGTGCTTCGCGCGGAATCAGCGAGACGGCCACAGCGCACACACCAGCCACAGCCAAAAACATCAGCATGGCCCGCGCAAGGTATTTCAGGTATGCGCGGGATGTCGCGGCGGCAACCGGCGTTTTGGGCTGGCTGACCTTGTACTGGCGCTTGACCTTGGCAACCTTCGCGCCGCCTGGATGACCCGGGCATTGCGTGTCAGCGCATCCAGGCATGGAGTGGCATGCACCACCAGCCGGACAGCCTGGGCCTTGCTCACACTTCCCGGCTGGATTGCAACAGCTCCAATCGTTCATGCAAACAACTCCCCTTGCGCGGTGCGCATGGCAAATTCAACCTTCACGCCTTCTTGGATCAACTTTCTCCAGGCGGTGAACATCTTGAATTCGCCACCGGCCTGAGTGCACAGATTCATAGACCATTTGCGTTCGCCAACGCAAGACCACCATTCCTCATGGTGGGCGCATTCCTCATGGCGTTCACACAGCGGCTTTGCGTTGTCTGGGCTCAGCCCAGCACAGGCCAAAACGGTTGCCTTACTCATGCGCCCGTGCTCCCAAATCCGCCTTCACCGCGCTCGGTCTCGCCAAGCTCTTCGGCCAGCTCAAAGTGCACGTAAGGCGCGGGGATGATCATGGCCTGGGCCACTCGATCACCCGGCTTGATCTGGATGGGCCTGTAATCCTGGCTGGCGTCCATGGTCAGCTTGACCTGCACCGTGCCGCGATAGTCGCTGTCGATCACGCCCACGCAATTGCTCAGGCGAATGGCGTTTTTGAAGCCGTGGCCGCTTCGGCTGAAAATCAGCATCACATGGCCCACCGGGATTTCAAATGCCAAGCCCACATTGCACAGCACGGGCGCACCGCACAGCACGTTGACAGGATCGGTGCCGCCATTGACTTCAACAGCGGTCAGGTCAAAGCACCCAGCGCCGCCCGATCCGTAGATGGGCAACACAGCGTCAGGGTGGGTTTTTTGTGTTTTGATGAACATGGTTTTCCTCAAAGGTCGATGATTTCAACGTCATGGGGCTGTGTGCGGCCCCGCAAAATTTCGTGCAAGCGCTTTTCAGTGAGCCGGTGAGCCCTGACCACCACCCGCGCGGGCAAGGTCTCCAAAACGGTCTGGTAGTCCTCCAAAATCCCGCGAATGGCGACGATCCCCCGGGCGTCCAGGCGGATATGCTTGCCGTCAAGGTTTCGTTTTCCAGCCATTGCCAGCGCCGCAATCGCATCCGACAGCAAGCCTTGAGAATCCTGGATTTGCACCAGATCACCATCGCAGTCGGGCCAGTGCCCGCCATTGGTGGTAATCAGGGTCTCCATCAGGTTCACGGCATCACTGCAAACGCGCCAGTCATCCTTTGTTGGCTCTGGCGCACGTTCGATAGCCGTCAGGCCGCTCCACATGCGCGTGAGCTGGTAAGACCGGCGCGACAGCGACATTGGCTCTGTCGGGCTTTCGTTCAATTCGCTCAACACGCTGTAGGTGCAGGGCGGCATGCTCGATTGCTTGCGTTTTCTGGCATAGGCCGATTGCTTGCGCATTACGTGCCCCGGCTCAAGTCATGTTTGAACGGAGTGCCCACGCACTGGGCGCGAATGCCGCGCGGCGGCACCTGCTTGCCATTGACCAGGCTGGGCAACTCATAGGCCCGATACCGCTCAGCGGGCAAGGGCAGGCGTTGAAGCTCGGCACCGTCATAGGATGGGCGCGTCATCACATCGCCATCGCCTCCAATGCGGGCTTTCACCTTGCCGGTGTTGCCGTTGGGGTCGCGGCCCCACATGTAGAGACAGGCGCGGCCCTTGCGGCCAGCCGCATAGACCCGTTGCTGGGCCATGAGTGCATTGATGGCGCGAGACACATAAATGGTCTCTTCACTCAAGCGAACGGCAATGCGCTCGGCGCTGATCGGCTCATGGGCATTGAGGATTTCAGCCTCAACGCGACTGCGCATGCTGTCCGTCTTGCGCTGGGCCGACACACGCACATGCAACCCGCCTTGCGAATCGGTCATGCGGCTCATCGGCCAGCCCCTTTGGCCTCGGCCTTGAGTGCGGCATAGGCAATGCAGTCTTCGGCGCTGTCGGCGTGGTAGCCCGGGCGCTGAAACAGGCGCACATCCTTGAGCAATTGAAGCAACAGCCAGCCCTCGGACTCGGCCATTGCACGGCCCGTGATGGCATTGAATGCCGCCACGGCCTTACCCATGGAGCGTTCGCCCCCTGGCTGGTCATAGGTGGAGGCGCGGGCCTCCATGTGGTCACGCGCCTTGCCCATGAGGGCGGGTGCTGAAATGGTGGTGACGGTGCGGGCCTTAGGTTTGGTCATGACCGCCTCACGCACTGCCCAGCAACACCACATAGCCGCTTTGCTTGGACACGGTTTCCACGTACCCGGCAAAAGCGTCTTCAACTGCCCGCTCGGGTCGATCCAGCTCATACCAGAACTTGACCTGACCACTGTTGAGGCGGTATTTCAGGCGGGCGCGGAGCTTGTAGCCTTCACCGTTTTTGAAAATGCGCAAGCCAAGCGCGAATTCCTTGGGGATTTGGAGCGCACCATTGGCCCCGGCGCTGGCGTTGATCGTCTCGGTGTAGCCCAGTTGCACCTGGCCGTCATGCAGGCGCTTGGCACTGCTGAAATTGATGTCCGTCTTGGCCTGAATGGTGGTGGCAATCTCCAGCAATTGCTGGGCCGCTGGCTCGGTGATGTCGGCCAAGTTGTCTTCAATGAACTCGGCAAAGTCGGTCTGGGTCTTGGCCCTCAGGTGGCCGTTGTTTTCCAGCCAGCGCTGGAATTCAGGCGTGAACTTGGCATGAAACTTGGCCTGATGATCGCGCCATCCTGCACTGGCCGCGCGGTTGTCGTTGAACACAGCCACCATGGAGCGCGTGTCCGGGTTGGCGTAGATGTAGCCCGATGCCTCGGCCTGTTGCTCTTTGCAGAAAGTGACAAAGCTGTCCACGCTGGCAAGCTCAATCACGCCTTGCTTGCGAACAGGTGCGGGCGCGGCCTTGCGCACCAGCTCGGTCACATCCTTGTGGGCATACCCCGGTGGCACGGTCACAAAAACGGCATCGCGCACGGTCTCAGGCTTGAGTGCGGCGGCGGCTTGATCCAGCATGTGCTGGGCAATGTCGAAAACTTCGGGCGTGTCTTGCATGGTGATTTCGTTGCTCATGGTTGGTTTGGTTTGTGGTGGGTGAATGGGAATGCGGGAAGCGGCTGGGCGTCAGCTCAGGCCGTTTTGAAGGTGGCGGGGCGCTCGTCCTGGGCGGTCTTGGCATCGCGCAAGTCCAGGTCGTGCTGGCGGGGGTGCTGGCGTGTCGGCTCGGCTTCGTCGGTGAGCCAAAAGAAATCGGTGGGTTGCTCGGGCTTGGGCAATTCCAGCTTGCGGTCAGCGGAAATCGTCACCTTGTCCACATCGCCCGCGCGGGTGGCCGGTGCAATCTTGATCTTGAGCGTGAGGGCACCACTGCGCCCGGTGTTTTTGACGGTCTGCAACAGGTCGTGCAGGTCTTGCGTCAAAAGTGAATGGGTCTGCCCCAAATTGAGGTCTTGAAGGAAAACGGAAAAGGCTTTCATGGTCTTGGGTGGTGGTTAAAAAATCTGGGGTTGATCGGTATCGAAATCGCCGGGGACTCGCTGGGTGGCCCACTGGCCGGTGGCTGGGTTCACGCGCCGCACCAGCTTCACGCGCCGTGTGGTGTTGCGCACAAACTCGGCCTTGCGGTCTGCACTGGCCTTGCAACGCACCACCCGTGACCAGGTGGGGTGCTCCATGGCTTGCGCAAAATTCAGGGGCTTGAGTTCCTTGCATCTGGCGGCCAACTGCTCAAAGGCGCGGTGCAACTGCTCACACGTTGGAGGCGGCAGCTTGTCCATGCGATGGACTCAGGCCAGCAACTCAAATTCGGGGCTGACACTGGAGCCGATCACGATCAGCACCAGCAATGCGGTCAGGACGCTGGGCCAAAACCAAGCGGGTCGGCCAAGGCGGTGATAGAGGTTTTCCAACAGGTAAGGGCTCATGCGAAATCTCCTTGAATGATTGCGAATGAGCAAATCTTAGCCATGGCGCAAGCATAAAGCAATAGCCACAACGTAATTATTTTGGGAAAATAGCAACACCCGCGCTTGGCGGGTGCTTCAAGGAATCACATGGAAGACGAAAACGTGCGGCCAGATCAGGCCGCTAGAGCCCCATGGCTGTCAGCCTGGTGGCGGCATTGCGTGGACGCTGGTGTGCTGACAAACACGGCACAGATAGATGCCATCACGCAATCCGAACTCGGCACCAGTCTGGGCGGGTTGTTGTCCGGTCAGGCGCAGATCAACGCCGCCGCAATGGTCACAGCGATGTCCAAACGGGTTGTCATTGGCAAAGCGTTTCAGCTTGAGTTGGCATTGCTCAAGGGATTGCTCAAGTGCAAGGCACTTCGATTGAAGCTCATGTACCAGTGCCTCAGCTTGTGCGTGTCTTTGTTGCGCATCCGATACCTGAGCCCTCAACAGATCAAGATGCTTGGCGTGGATTTTTCCCGATGCGGCTATGTCCACCAGAGACTGGATGGACTTCATGATCAATTCAAACTCAGGCATCACATCAATCTCCGGGTTTTTTTCTGGGCTTGCCTGGGAACCTGAGGATCACCGCACTTCTGCGCTCAATTGCTGGTGCCGTTGCCTTCGGCTGGTTTCGCAAGCGCATCAAGCAAGCGTAAAGCTACATCCAATTGAGAATCATCCAAGGCATTCATGATCTGAGCGGCTTTGTGCCTCCGATCCTCAACACCAGATAGCTCCGCATCGGTTGGAGGTGTGTCCATCCATCCCGTTGGCAGGCCAAGCGCAACTTCAATCCTTCGCGCCAATGAATCTCCCATAGCCCTCGGCGTCCCAGTCTTTGAATGAACTGATTTGTTTTTAATTTGAGAAATTGTTGCATCAGTTCTAGCTAATCCAATGGCCTCATTCAGCGGCGCAATGCCACCATGCTTTCTGATGAGCATGTCAAGGCGTTGGCGTCTGGTTTGGTCAATGGTTTGCATCGCCGTAATTAAATAGTCTGTGGCTAAACAATGGAATTCATCTAAGGCTATTGACAGTGCTTATGTCGTGGCTAATAATGCCGACCATGGACTTACAAGACTGGCTCAAGCAAGAACACGGCAGGCAGGCGGCACTCGCCCGCCACCTGGGCATCAAGCCGCCACAAGTGGCCGACTGGATCAGCCGTGACAAACCCATCCCACTGGTGCACATGGCCGCAATCGAGGTCTTCACCGAAGGCGCGGTGACACGCCGCGACATGCGCCCCGAAGACTTCGCCCACATCTGGCCCGAGCTGGCCGACACCACTGCCACCGACCTGGTGCGCTCAGTGCGGGCCAGCATGAACCAGCCACAAACCTCGGAGACCTGAATGAGCAAAACAATCAATGCGCTTGAGGCATGGGCATCGCGCCCTCTGTTCACTGCTTGCGGTGAGTGCCCGACACCAGAATCCCCGGCCCTTCGGACAGATCCAAAAGCATTTTTCGAGCAATGGGTTCCAGACCCGGTTGCTCGGCAAAAGTTGCAAGCATGGTTTGTACGTCCGCTGTTCGCTCTGGATTCAGCGCCGCAATCGTGCACACCACGCCTCGCATGACTTCGTGCATGGCTGTCAGCACTTCTATCTGTTCTTTGTTCATGACCTGGCCCTTTCTCGTGGGATTTTTGTTGAGGGACTTTCATTCTAGGAGTCAGGGCCGGGTCGCCCGTTTTCCCCGCCATGTTGGCGTGACCGTTCGCGCTGGTCTGTGCGTTGGCGTCCGTTACTCCATCGGACAGTGCTGAGCTTGGATCGGCGGGGATTTTTTCACCATGGAGCATAAAAATGACAATTGATGATCGCAAGCATTCCGAACCCATCAAGGCATGGTTCACCGAGCGTGAGCTGGTAGACCTCACCAAGCTGGCCGCGCGGGAAGACCGCAAGCTCAGCGAGTTGATTCGAGTGATAGTTCGTCGGCACATGTACGGGAATATCGACCCGGAGTGCTGTAAGTCAACGGGTGCCAATAGTCCCGAAGAGGGGCGCAACGCATGACCAGGCGCACACGCAACCCCGCTCCCCACATGGGGGTCATCGCGCATGCGGCATGTCAACTGACAAAGCCTCTTACTGACGCACAGGTTTGGAACCCCCCCGGGTTAGGTTCTTCCCCCTCTAAAAATAATGAGGGTCATTCGCGGCGCGATGGCTTTGTAGTCAGTCAGGGCGCAAGTTACTGATGGCGTCGAACTACGATGATGTGCTGAGCCAACTGCGCTCGGCAGGGCTGGAAGTCCAGTCCCTTGAGCTTGGCAAGCTGACGCGATGCCGGGTAGAGGGAACCCGGGAAAAGCGGGGCTGGTATCACGTGCACGAAATGCGGCTGGCAAGCGGGGATGACCTGATCGTCGGCAGTTACGGCATCTGGCGTGGCGCTGAAAACAACGCCGTCAAGATCGACATCCACAAGACGGAAATCAGTCAGGAACAACGGGCCAGCCTTCGCAGGCGATTGGCCGAAGACAGCAAGCGGGCCGAACTGGTGCGCAAGGCCGATGCTGAGCGGGCCGCGCGGAGGGCTTCCGCCGCCTGGAAGAAATGCGCCGAAGATGGCGATTGCGCCTATCTCCACCGCAAGGGGGTGGGAGCGCACGGCATCCGATTCAGTCCGACCAGCGGCGCAATGGTCATTCCCATGCTGGACACGGCCAACAACATTCATGGCCTCCAAATCATCCGGGGCGATCAAAAAGGCCATGGAAAACTGGGCAAGGAATTTTGGCCCAGCGGCCTGATCAAAAAAGGCCATTTCCACCTGATCGGATTGCCCGGGCCGTTGTTGTTGATCGCTGAAGGCTACGCCACAGCGGCCAGCCTGTATGAGGCCACTGGCATACCTGTTGCCGTGGCCTTTGATGCGGGCAACCTTGCGCCAGTGGCATCAGCATTGCGCAAGCGGTACAAAAAAACCCGAATGCTGATTTGCGCCGATGACGATGCATTCAGCCAAGGCAACCCCGGTGTGACTTGCGCTAGTGCGGCGGCGCTTGAGGTCGGCGGCGCTTACGTGGCCCCAGTCTTTGCCAATGAGGTTGCACGGCGCGAAGCCTATGAGACCAAGGGCGAAAAGATTACTGACTTCAATGACCTGCACATGGCCGAAGGCCTGCACGTTGTCCGCGCTCAGGTACAGGCCCGTATCTCGGAATTGGGTTGGACAGTTATGCCCACCGCCGCGCGTTCCAGCACAGCGCAGGGGGAGGGGAGCGAAGAAAAACAGCCACTCAGGCCCATTGATTCGCTTGATGAGCTGCTGGAACGGTTCTCACTGGTATACGGCCAAGGCGGCACGGTGTTTGACCACCAGGAGCATTGCCTTGTGGCTTTGAGCGACATGCGCGATGCATGCGTGGCGCGTGAGCTGCACCGATCATGGGCAGAGCATCCTGACCGCCATTTGGTTCGCGCCGATGAGGTTGGCTTTGACCCGGCCTGCAACGACAAAAGCATCCATTGCAACTTGTGGGCAGGCTGGCCGACAGTGCCAAAAGCTGGCCGGTGTGAAAACCTGCTTGACCTGTTGCGCTACATGTGCGCCGGGGACAGCAAGCCAGAAGAGCTTTTTTTGTGGTGCATACGCTGGTTGGCTTACCCGATCCAGCACCCCGGCGCAAAGATGAAGACCACGCTTGTGATTCACGGGCCGCAAGGCACCGGGAAAAACATGTTCTTTGAAGCCATCATGGACATTTATGGCCGCTATGGCCGGGTGATTGACCAGTCAGCCATTGAAGACAAATTCAACGACTGGGCCAGTCGCAAACTGTTCCTGATTGCCGATGAAGTGCTGGCCCGTTCTGAGCTGTACCACGTTAAGAACAAGCTCAAGGCGTTCATCACTGGAGAGTGGATCAGGATCAACCCAAAGAACATGGCCGCTTACGAGGAAAAAAACCATGTGAACATGGTGTTCCTGTCGAACGAGGCCATGCCGGTGGTGCTGGAAGAGGATGACCGCCGCCATGCGGTGATTTGGACGCCCGAGAAACTCAGCCGCGAGTTTTATGCATCGGTCAGGTCTGAGATTGAAGACGGCGGCATCCCTGCCCTGCATGACTACCTGTTGCACCTTGACCTGGGCGATTTCGGCCCCGCCACGCTTCCACCCATGACGGATGCCAAGCGGGAATTGATCGACCTGAGCCTGGACAGCCCCAGCCGCTTCATGCTGGCTTTTGAGTCTGGCGATGTTGAAGGCTTCCCGGGAAAGCACACGCCAAAACTGCTGTCGCCATGCCTGAGCCAAGACCTGTTTGACCTGTATTGCGAATGGTGCAGGCGGGTCGGGCTCAAGGCGCTCAACCAGCCACGCTTTGCCAATGCGCTCAAGCGCAAGCACGGGGCCAATGTGGAGCGCAAGCGCTACGACAGCGAAACAGGCATCAAAGGGCCATCGGCCATTTCGTTCCTCAAGGGAGGGCATGAAATGCCACCAGGCCGGTCTGAAAGCGAGTGGATCGGTGAGCGCGTGGGCGTCTTCAAGATGGCGCTCAAAGACTTCAAAGGCATGGGAGGTGTTGGACGATGAGCCATTGCACCCCAATTCGGCTAAATCCGTGCGGTATGTGCGGTATTCGGTGCGGTATCAAGTGCGGCATCAAACCCTTGATTTTCAAGGCTTGTGCGGTATGTGCGGTATCAGCCCTTACACGGACGCCCGGGCGCACATGCGTGTGCATGCGTGTGCGTGTGCATGTGCAGGTGTGTATGCATACCGCACATACCGCACATACCGCACACGCCAATCAAATCAAGCACTTACGCAAACCGCCATACCGCACACCATCCCCCACATACCGCACAAAAAGAAAGATGGACGAAAAAAACCAAACCACCTTGATCCGGTGCACCCCTGAAAACGCCAAAAAGTTTCAGGAAGTGGTCAAGTCCTGGCCTGAATTGCATGAGCTGGTGAAGTCTTTGCAGGATCAAGACCTGTTCCCCGGCCTCAGGGCCATGCAAATCCAGCTAACAGGCGATGAAAAAACATTGTCCAGGGGGTTGGATACCCTGATCGTGAAAAACGCCTCTACGGCCTCAAAAACGGAAAGTCAGTCATGAAGATCAAAGTTGATGTCAATGACGCCGCCGTCAAAGCGGCCATGGCCACCAGCCTCAAGCAAGTCAAATTCGCGGTGGCTTCGGCCCTAACCAAAACCGCTGTCGAGGTCAAAAAGGCTATTCCCGGCGAACTGGACAAGGCCTTTGATCGGCCAACACCGTTCACCAAAAATGGCACCTACACCAAACGGGCCACGCGCGAAGAGCTGGTGGCCGAAGTCGGGTTCAAAGACATCCAGGCCAAGTACCTGCAATTGCAGGCTGAGGGCGGAATTTACGATCCGCATGAAGCGGGCATTCGGTTGCCCGGAAACATCCAGCTCAACGCCTTTGGCAACATCCCGCGCGGCCTGATCGTCAAACTCAAAGAGGCCGCAGAAAACGGCCAACTCAGCGCGGCCATCGCTCGGCGCATTGGAGCTGGCGGCACCAATCGAAGGAAAGGCCAGAAAGGCCAGCCGCTTCAACTGTTCTTTGGCATCCCCAAAGGCAAGGGGTGGGAAAACGCGCCACTGGGCATTTGGCGGCGCATTCCCGGCAGCTCAGGGGGGCCGGGTAAGTTGATCCCTGTCATTGTGTTTGAAGACACGCCCGCAAAGTATGAAAAACGTCTTGACATGGAGGCCATTGCCAGCCCTGTTGTTGAAGCCAAATTCAAGCAAATCCTTGATCAGGAAATTGAAAAGGCATTGGCAACCGCAAAATGACAGCAAGACCCGAGACGCTTTCAGTCCCCGAGTTTTCCGAGTACATCGGATGCAAGCGCACGTATGCCTATCAGCTCAAAAAAGAGGGCAGGCTGGTTCTCACGGATGACGGAAAGATGGTGCGCGTTGCCGAAAGCATTGCGCGAATAGCGGAGACCAGAGACCCATCAAAAGCGGGCGTGGCAACCCGGCATGCCAATGCCCGTGGCGCTCAGGCCATGACCGGACATGCTGAGAGTCAAGGCCAACAGCCACAGGCAGAAAGCGAACAGGACACCGAGCAAGAATTCAGCCCAGCTAATCGCGGCTATGACTTCCAGACGGCCAAAGCCAAGCGCGAACATTGGGCCGCTGAGCGTGAGCATGCATCGTGGCGCAAAGAGGCTGGCGAATTGATGGAAAAGGCCGAAGTCATTGCCATGATGGCCGATGCCGGGGCCACATTGCGCGGGCGCATGGAGGCATGGTCTGCAACGCTTCCGCCTCAGCTTGTGGGTCGCGATGAAAACGCCATCCGCGCCACGCTCAGCGATCAGGTTGAGCGCCTGTTGAATGACCTGGCCGACAAATTCAACCGCATGGCAGGCGAGGCTGAGAATGTTTGACCGTGTTGCATTTGCCAATCCGCGCGTCTCTGGCCTCAAGGCCTTGGCCCGCGCATTGTCGCCACGCAAACCCCTGACAGTCAGTCAGTGGGCCGATCTTGAGCGCAGGCTTTCAAGCAAGGGCAGTGCGCAGGCTGGGCAATGGATCACTGACAACAACCCGCCATTGCGTGAGCCCATGGACTGCATGAGCGCCCGGAGCGCGGTGCATGACACGGTGCTGATGTTTCCCATTCAGTTTGGCAAAACAGAGGTGGCCGTCAACTCGCTTGGCTACTGCATGGATCACGATCCCGGCCCGATCATGGTTTGCCTTCCTGGTGAAGTCTCAATGAACAAATGGGTGGCGCAAAAGCTCACACCCACCATTGAAGAAACGCCAGCCATGAAACGTGCCTTAACCAGCGTTGCCAGCCGAGATTCATCGAACACCCGGACATTTAAGGATTTTGCAGGTGGACAGCTCTACATCGAACACGCAGGAAGCCCCGCACGGCTGAAATCCACCACCGTGCAAAAGCTGATCGTGGATGAGGTTGACGAATTCAGCAACAACCTCAGCGGCGGCGATGATCCTCTGGAAATGCTGGATGGCCGCACCAGCGCTTACCCGTCAACCTATAAACGCCTCTACATCAGCACCCCCACAATCAAGGGAATCAGCCGCATCGAATCGCTCTGGAACAAAAGCGATCAGCGCCGGTTTTTTGTGCCATGTCCACACTGCCAGCACATGCAGCACCTGGAGTGGGGTGGTCTGCATTGGAGTGCCGATAACTCTCAGGTCTGGTACACGTGCCAAGAATGCGGCGCACAGATTGATGAGCACCACAAAACCAGCATGATCAAAGCGGGCGAATGGAGGCCCACAAATCCCGGCGCAAAGGTGCGCGGGTATCACATCAATTGCCTGTACTACCAATTTGGCCTGGGGCCGCGATGGTCTGATCTGGTGGATCGGTGGCGCGACATTCAGGGAGATCCCGCGCGGCTTAAAACATTTGTCAATGACCGACTGGCCGAACCCTGGGAAGATGCCGCCATGCGGGCTGTGCGGCATAACGCGATTGCTGACCGCGCTGAACCTTATCCATTGCGCGTTGCGCCGCGCGGCGCACTGGTCGTCACTGCTGGCGTAGACACGCAAGACAACCGGCTGGCCGTGCACATCGTCGGCTGGGGCCGTGGCTTGGCTTTCTGGACGCTGGACTACATCGAACTGCCCGGAGACCCAGCCGATGAGCCGGTGTGGGCAGCATTGGCCGATCTGCTCAACCGACCCATCGAGCGCGAAGGTGGAGGAAGTTTGCGAATCGAGGCCATGTGCCAAGACGCTGGCGGTCACAGGACTGAGGCCGTCAAAAACTTTGTGCGCCAACGGCGCGTCAAACGGCCAATGGCGATTTTTGGCGCTGTGCCAAACAATGCGCCAATCCTGAGCAAAGGCAAGCTCCATGACATTGACTGGAAGGGCCGAAGCGACAAGAAAGGCGTGATGGTTTACCACGTTGGCACCGTGGGTGCAAAGCATTGGCTCTACAGCCGACTGAGCGCCGATGCTGACAAGCAACCCGAAGACCGCATGACCCATTTCAGTGACCAGCTCCAGCCGGAGTTTTTCACGGGCCTGGTGGGCGAAATTTACAACCCCAGCAAAAACCGTTTTGAGAATCGTCGCGGTGCGCGAAATGAGCCGCTTGACACCTGGGTTTATGCGTTTTCAGCGGCCCACCATCCCGAATTGCGTTTGCACAGGGCCACCAAAACGGACTGGGATCGCATCGAAGCCTATCTGGACGGCAAGCCGGTGCATGCCGAAGTGCAGGCACCACAGCAACCAGTCGAAGCCCAGCCCGATCCAGCGCCAAAACCAAACCCCATCATCAACCGGCAAAACCGCCGACCCAACATTCAGCCCCGATCATGGTGAAAACAACAAATCCACGCACACCCAAGAATCAAGCAACCATTGAGCAATCGACCATTGTTGATTTTGATGCATTGCACACAGTCAAGCACACCGATGATGTGGTTGAGTACACCTTGCGATGCATCATGGCACTCACGCCACGTCTTGAGCGGGCCGTAATTGATGCCGCCGAAAAACAGGTGCGTGATGTGTTTGGGGGGGATCGGCTTTATGTCGCAAGGCGTCCTGGTGAAGGCACCAGCCAGCGAAATGAAGAAATCAGGCGGCTTCACCAAAGCGGTGAGCGCGTGTCGTACTTAGAGCGTAAATTCAAGCTATCAGCTAGGCAAATTTACCGAATCATTGACAACACCTTGTGACATGGCTTGCCTTGTCGATGTCACACATGAATCGGCACAGTTGGCGAAACCCTGGCGCTTTTGCGTCCGCCAACCATGCCAGAAATCTCTACAACCGAACCATCATCCATCAATGCCGGTGACACCACGCGCTGGCTCAAGACACTGACGGATTACCCGGCCAGTCTCGGCTGGGTTCTGTCGTACATCCTCATCAATGCGGCCAGCAAAATCACCATCACTGGCACGGCCAGTGGTGACAGCCACCTGATTCAGGCATCGGCCACCACCACGGCAGCATGGACGGCTGGCGTTTACGACTACCGGGCGCAGGTTTCAAAAGCGGGCGATGTTTTCACGGTGGGCGAAGGCCGCATCACTGTGCGCCCAAGTTTTTCGGCCAACACATTGGACAACAGGACGCAGGCCCGTAAAGCGCTTGAGGCCGTTGAAGCGTACCTGTCCAACCCCTCCAATCTTTCCGCCGCTGAGTATGAGATTCAGGGCCGCAGGCTCAAGCGGTTTTCTCTTCCCGAGCTTTGGGCACACCGGGATCGCTTGCGCATTGAAGTCAGCAAAGAGGAACAGGCTGGCCGCATCGCCTCTGGCCTGCCCGACAACAGCCGTGTTTATGTGAGGTTTGGTCAATGAATGTTCTGACCCGAATTTGGGAGGGCATGCGCCGCACCCCACAAAAGTCCATCCAGTTGCGCCGCTTCCAGGCCGCGCGAATTGATCGCCTCGCCGCCGATTGGCTTGGCACCCAGCAATCCATCAATGAAGAGCTGCGCGGCGATCTTGACCGACTCCGAGCCCGTGGCCGCGATCTGGTCAACAACAACGACTATGCACGGAAATTCCGTGGCATGGTGCAAAACAACGTCATCGGCCCCGCTGGCATTCGTTTGCAAGTGCGAGTCGAAGACAGCCCAGGCAAGCCTGATCGTCTTGCCAACATGGCAATCGAATCGGCATGGACCGAATGGCAAACGATGGCCGATCTGACTGGGCATCAGCATTTCCGCGACATGTGCGAAACCCTGATGGGCGCTTTGCCCAGCGATGGCGAATTTTTGGTGCGTCAGGTGCGCGGGGCCGATGCGGGCAACAAATTCAATTTCGCCATTCAAATCATTGACGTTGATCGCATTGACACCACGTTCAATGGCCGCTACGGCAACAACACGGTCATCATGGGTGTGGAAGTTGATGCCTACCGCAGGCCGCTGGCCTTGCACATCTTTGCGGCCCACCCGAACGATGGCGCAAACAGCAACCGCCAGCGCATTCGCCTGCCCATGGAAGATGTGATTCACGCTTTCAAAATCGAGCGCGGTGAGCAATTGCGCGGCATCCCGTGGATGGCTCCGGGCATGCTTAGTTTGCACCACCTGGGCGGCTTCAAGCTGGCCGCATTGCTGGCCGCTGAGCATGGCGCAAACCATTACGGGTTCTTTGTCACTCAGGACGGCCAAGCGCCTATTGGTGGCGTCGATTCCACAGGCGAGACCATCACCACCAGTCTGCCCGGGTACTTTGACACCATCCCGGCTGGCACGGACATCAAACAGCTTGACAGCAAATACCCATCAGAAAATTTTGGGCCATTTGTCAAAACCACGCTCCAGCGCATCGCCAGCGGCTGGGGTGTTGCATACCACTCACTGGGCAACGATCTGGAAGGCGTTTCTTTCAGCTCCATCCGCTCTGGCACCCTGGAAGAGCGAGACCGTTGGATGGCCGATCAGGAATGGTTCATTTCCAGCTTCATGGAGCCCATTTACCGCTCCTGGCTTCAAATGGCCTTGCTGTCCGGCGTGGTGGTCATGCCCAATGGCTCCCCATTGCCACTGGCAAAGCTGGACAAGTTTTCACGCCATGAATGGCAACCGCGCCGCTGGGATTGGGTCGATCCAAAAGCGGACACCGAAGCCAACATTCTCAAGGTCAAAGCGGGTCTCATGAGCCCGCAAGACCTGTGCGCGGCACAGGGCTATGACTTGGAAGACACGCTCAAAGCCATTGCTGAGGCGCACAAATTGGCGAGTGACTATGGCGTCCCATTGACGGCTTACGACTCGCTACCGGGGGCCGCTTCGGCAACCGCTTCCGCATCCCAATCCACATCCGGCAGCGGAACCGGATCGTGACATTTTTGCCTTGCCGATGTCACGCCAACAAACCGAAAGTCACCACATGAGCAAAAACATTCCAGCCAATTTGGAACGACACCTGAAACAAGGCCGCAGTGAGCGGGCTTTGGTGGTCGAGCGCCAAGCCATTGACGAAGAGGCCCGCACGGCCACTTTGGCCTTTGCCAGCGAAATGCCCTATGAGCGCTGGTGGGGTCTTGAAATTCTTGACGTCAGCGCCACCAGCATGCGCCAAGGCCGCTTGCGCAGTGGTGCCAACCTGCTTATGGATCACGACACCAGAGATGTTGTCGGGGTCATCGAATCTGTCGAAATCGGCGCTGATCGGGTAGCTCGTGCCGTGGTGCGCTTTGGAAAAAGCGTTCGTGCAGAGGAAGTGTGGCAAGACGTTCGTGACGGCATCCGCCGAAACGTGAGCGTCGGCTACATGATTCACAAAGCTGTACTGGTTGAGACCGTGGATGGTGTGGAAACCTACCGCGTGACCGACTGGGAGCCCTTTGAAGTCTCCCTTGTCAGCGTTCCCGCTGACGCATCTGTTGGCGTAGGCCGTAGCGCTGAACCCGACGAGCGCGGAATCAGCATTTCCGTTGAGGTCGAAGTCGAAGCCGGTGAACAACCGGATGGCGAGACCGATCCAGAGGCCGATCCCGAAGCCGATCCCGCCGCCACAGCGGCAACCACCACTCCATCAACTTCCGAGGAAAAAACCATGACGAAAACCGTCGAAGTCACCGAGCGCAATCACGCCGCTGAAATCTCCAAAATTGCCGCCACCATCCCCGGCGGTGCCGATCTGGCAATGTCCGCCATTCAGCGCGGTCTGTCGGTCGAAGAATTCCAGCGCGAAGCTCTGGAAAAGCTGTCCACCAAAGGTGTTCCCACCGCCGATGTCGGCATGTCCGGCAAAGAGGTCAAGGAATACAGCATCCTTCGCGCCCTGAATGCCCTTGCAAACCCGCAAGACGCCAACGCGCAACGCGCCGCCGCCTTTGAGCGCGAGTGCTCCGATGCCGCCGCCAAAGTGCTTGGCAAAGAATCGCGCGGCTTCATGGTGCCTTTTGAGGTGCAAAAACGTGACCTGAACGTCACCACCGCCACCGCTGGCGGCAATCTGGTTGCCACCAACCTGATGGCTGGCAACTTCATTGACCTGCTGCGCAATGCCATGGTCATTGATGGCCTGGGCGCTCAGTTCCTGACCGGCCTGGTCGGCAAGATCGCCATCCCCAAGCAATCGGGCGGCGCAACGGCTTACTGGGTTGCCGAGTCTGGCGCACCCACCGAAAGCCAGCAAACCATCGCCCAAGTGACGATGCAGGCCAAGACTGTCGGCGCCTTCACCGACATCAGCCGTCAATTGCTCAAGCAATCGAGCATTGACGTTGAAGGCTTTGTGCAGCGCGATCTGGCCGCTGTGCTGGGCCTTGCCATTCAGCAAGCCGCCATCAGCGGCACCGGCCAAAACAACCAGCCCTCTGGTCTGCTGACCCTGATCACCCCCAGCGTGGCCGGTGGCACCGATGGTGCGGCACCGACCTGGGCCAACATCATCGAACTGGAAACCGATGTGTCGGTTGCCAACGCCGATGTCGGCTCCATGGGCTACCTGACCAACGCCAAGGTTCGCGGCAAGCTCAAAGGCACCACCAAAGCCAACAACCAAAACGGCTTTGTGTTCGAGCAAGGCGATATGCCCTTGAACGGCTATCGAGCTGGCATCACCAACGCTGTGCCATCCAACCTGACCAAGGGCGCTGGCACCGACCTGTCGGCCATCCTGTTCGGCAACTTTGCCGACCTGCTGATTGGCATGTGGGGTGGCCTTGACCTGACGGTTGATCCCTACAGCGGCTCCACCTCCGGCACCGTCCGTGTGGTGGCCTTGCAGGATGTGGATGTTGCCATCCGCCATGCTGAGTCGTTCGCCACCATGGTGGATGCCATCACCGTCTGAGTTTGACGAAAAACGCAAGCTCCCATGTTCTCCGAAGACCTCGCCCCGTTTTTCAACTCTGATGAGCTGGCCGACAAGGCCATGCTCAACGGGGTTGAGGTTGTCGGTGTCATGGAGCCGGGATACCAGAGCGCAAGCCTGGATGGTTTCGGCGTGGCGGCTGGCTCTTCGCCAACTTTCACGCTGGCATCGGCAAGCGTCCCGGCTCAGCCTGAAGGCAAAAGCCTTGTGGTCAGCACCGGCCCAGCCGCTGGCACTTACCGCATCGCCAATGCCCGCCATGACGGCACCGGAGTTTGCATTCTCGATCTGCTGAATTAACCCGAAAGGAAAAAATCATGACTGTACGTTCTTCTGCTGGTACCTCGCTGAAAATCAGCGCGTCCGCTCCCGCCACCTTTGACATCACTGGCTATGCCGCCCTGACGTTCACCACCGTTGGTGAAGTGACCGACCTGGGCGAGTTTGGCCGCGAGTTCAACCTGATCACACACAACCCCATCGGTTCGCGTGGCACGGTCAAGCTCAAAGGCTCTTTCAACGAAGGCTCCATCAATGTCCAGCTCGGCTTGGACACCGACGATGCGGGCCAAATCCTTGCCAAGGCTGGCGCACTGTCGGACAACGACTACAGCTTTGTCATCACCACCCAAAACGGTGACAAGTACTACTTCCAGGCCAAAGTCATGTCGTTCAAAGTCGGCGTGGGTTCCGTGGACAGCGTGACCAGCGCCACCATGACCCTTGAGCTGACCACCAACAGCGCAGGCGTTGGCGTGGTCGAGTCTCTGGCCGCTTAACGACCATCCGTGCACCTGCTTGGCCCGGTTCGCTTCTTTTGCGGGAAGCGGCTGGGCCAAGTAAGGGCAATTTGTCATGACCTCTTCAACTCCCCGCAAAAGGAAACCAAAAATGTTTGAAATCACCACCCTTGCCGCTAAAGATACCTTCACCCTGGAATTGCTCAATGGCAACGATGAACCCCTGCTGGACAGCAACGGCAAGCCCCTGAGCGTCACCGTGTACGGCCCGGGCAGCAAGGCCTACCAAAAGGCCAATTCACAACGCACCCAGCGCATGCTGGATCGCATGGCGAAAAAGGGCAAGGTCAAGCTCAGCGCCGAAGAACAACAGCGCGAAAACGCCGCTTTTCTGGCCGCATGCACCGTGTCTTTCAACGGCTGGGCCTATCAGGGCGACAGCACGGCTTTTGAGGCCGCTTACAACGATCCCTCCATTGGCTTCATTGCCGACCAAATCGGTAAGGCCATCGGGGACTGGGCAAATTTTACGAGCGCCTGATTGATGACCTGGCGGTCTATGTGCAACAAACCGCCTGGCTTCAAACGGCACCCCAACCAAAAACCAAAAAACTCAAATCAGAAAAGGCGACAGACAAACCAATGACCAGAATGCAACAAATCGAGAATGCCGGGCGCACTCCCGATTTGCCGCCCATTGGCGCGGCTGGTCATCTTGTCGGCTATCTGTTTGATGCTGGCCCTGTCTCGCATGGTGCGATGGGGCCAATTCCCCTGTCCCATGCCGACCTGATGGCTTGGCAAAACAACACGGGAATCGACCTGCAAGCCTGGGAGGCCCGCGCATTGCGCCGCCTCAGCACCGCCTACGTGGTCGCCAGCCAAGATGCACAGCAAGCCGATTGCCCGCCATTCTTCATTGAGCAACCCGCCAACGATCACCGCCAAGCCGTCTCCGATGGTGTGCGCTCAATCTTTGGTGCACGTGCGCAAGCCGCTCGAAAGGATCACTGACCATGCAGGCCGGTGCAGTCAACATCAAGCTCATGGCAGACATTGCCGATGTGCAGCGCAAATTCGATGAAATGCAGCGCATGAGCCGTCAGGTCGCCAACAACATGGCCTCCGCATTTTCTGGACTTGGCGCAAAGATCGGTGCTGCACTGAGTGTTGGCGCTTTGGCGGCATGGGTCAAATCCAGCGTTGATGCCATGGATGCCATGAACGACATCAAAGAGCGCACGGGTCTTGCCACCAAAGAAATCGCAGGCCTTCAAGTCGCATTGAAGATGTCAGGCATGCAGGCCGAATCGCTTGAAGGGGCGATGAGCAAACTGGCGAAAAACATGGCCGCAGGCGATGCCGCTTTTGCGGCCATGGGCCTGTCAGTCAAAAACACCGATGGAAGCCTGAAAAGCTCGCGCCAAATGCTGGCCGAAGTGGCCGATCAGTTTGCGGGCTACGAGGATGGAGCGGCCAAGGCCGCACTCGCCCAAGAGTTGTTTGGTAAAAGTGGCGCGGAAATGATCCCACTGCTCAACGGCGGCTCCAAGGCGCTGGAAGAGTTTGATGCCATGGCTCAAAAACTGGGCCTGACGATGGATGAGCAAACCACCTCCAATGCCGCCAAATTCAATGACACGCTTGACCTCATTGGAATGGGTTTTCAGGGCATTGGCCGTCAAATTGCATCGCAATTGCTCCCCACGCTTTCAGGTCTTGCAGACCAGTTTTTCACAGCCATGACCAAAGGCGACAACCTGAGAAAAATTGCCGATGCACTGGCGATTGCGCTCAAGTCGCTGTATGTGGTCGGCCTGGGCATTGTGGGCGCATTCAAAGCCGTTGGCGATACGTTGTATGCAGTCGGGGCCCAAGCAATTGCCATCCTCAAAGGCGACTTCAAGGGCGCAGTTGAGGCTGGAAACCGCTGGCAGTCCGAAATGAAGGAAAACTGGACTGACACACTGGATTCCATCAAAGACGCCTGGAATGCCTCCGGAAGTGCAGGCATGGACGCCATGACCAATCAAGCCGCCGCCATGCGCAAGGCCGCGCCGCTGGTCGAGGATTACAAAAAGCAACAAGAGCTGGCCGCGAAGGCCGCGCAAAAAGCCGCTGAGGAGCGCGAAAAGCTCGAAAAGAAATTGGCCGAACAGCAATCCAAAACCCTTGAAGATGCCTGGAAACAAGCGGAGGCAATTGAAAAACAAGCCCAGTCTCAGGAAATGGCAAATGCCACCTATGGGCAAGGAAAGGATGCCATTGAAGAATTGAAGCTGGCCGAAATGGAGTACCAGTTGGCTCAAATTGAGGCCACTGAAAACGTGATTCCAGGCTATGTGCTGGCGTTGCAAAGTCGAATTGATGCACAAAAGCGGCTGATCAAAGCCATGAAAGATGGCGAGGTTTTGGAGGCCAATGAAAAAGCTGCCAAAAAAGCCGCCGATGAGTGGGAGCGCACAGCCAACAAAATCAATGACAGCATCGTTGATGCCTTGATGCGCGGCTTTGAGTCCGGCAAGGATTTCGCGTCCAACATGCGAGACACCATTGTCAACATGTTCAAAACGATGATCTTGCGGCCAATGATTCAGGCTGTGATTGCGCCAGTTGGAGCTGGGGCGGCTGGTGCGTTTGGCATGACGGGGGCGCAAGCGTCCAGCATTTCAGGGTCTTCGCTGGGCACTATCGGCACCATCAAAAGCATTTACGACACCGTGGTCAGTGGATTTTCTGTGCTGGGCGACAGCGTTGCATTTGCCGCACAAGACATCGGCGCTTGGCTGGTCAACAACACCACTGGCGTCTTGAATCAGGCCGGTTCATCGCTCATGTCTTCGGCTGGTGCATTGGGCACTGCCGCATCGTATGCGGGCGGGGCTTTGGCCGGATACGGCATTGGCACAGCCATCAGCGGCCAATATGCCGCCTTTGGCAATAAAAACATCGCAACTGTCACCGGCACAGCCATCGGCGCTGTCATTGCTGGCCCCATCGGCGCGGCCATCGGCGGGGCCATTGGCGGGCTGGTGAACCGCGCATTCGGCATGGGAGCCAAGGAAACGCGCGATTACGGTCTGACGGGTCAGTTTTCCGCAACCGGCGCAAACCTGAGCCAATACAGCAATTGGTATCAGGAGGGCGGGTGGTTCCGCTCGGATCGTTCCGGTACCGACTATGCGGCCATCAACTCCGAGCTGGGGAAATTCCTCAACAGTGCCGTTGGCATGACCACATCGGCCACGCAAGCCTATGCCACCGCCATTGGCCTGAGCGCCGATGCCGTCAATGGGTTCTCGCAGTCCATCAACATCAGCCTCAAAGGCCTGGATGATGCGGCCAAGGAAAAAGCCATTGCCGCCGCCATCACGGGCTTTGGCGATGCCATGGCACAAACCGCCTACGGTGCCACCCTGACCATGTTTGCCAAAGAGGGCGAGACGGCATCCGTCACCCTGGCCCGCCTGGGCAATAGCCTGATGACGGTCAACCAGGTGCTGGACACCTTGAACCAAAGTCTTTTGGCAACCAGTGCCGTTGGCGCGGATGCGGCCAGCAAATTGCTTGATCTGGTGGGTGGTGCCGATGCATTCGCCACGCTCACGACTTCTTACTATCAGGCCATCTACACCGAAGAGGAAAGGCTTGCCAAGACACAGGAACAGCTCACCAAGGCGTTTTCTGCGGCATTTGGTGGTGCGGCCCTGCCAAGGACATTGGCCGCTTACAAAGCCCTTGTGGACGCGCAAGACCTGACCACCGAAGTGGGCCGACAGCAATATGCCGTTTTGCTCCAGCTTGCCCCCGCATTTGGCGAAGTCACGAAAGCAGCCATGGCAACAGCCGATGCCGCGCAAAAAGAGGCCGAAACCAAGATCGCGGCATTGCGGGCCAGTGGCAAGAGCATCAGCGAATGGCTCACGGCTCTGAAAATCAGCACCGGATCGCCATCGGTCTCGATGTCAGCCGCCCGGACTCAGTACCTGCAAACACTCAATTTGGCCCGCGCCAATGACCAGTCCGCCCTGGGCTCGATCACGGGAATGGCCGATCAGTACATTGCCGCCGCCAAAGGGCAAGCCACCAGCAGTGCTCAGTTTGCGGCCATCGTGGCGCAAGTTGGCGCTGAGGTCTCCGGCTTGCCTGCGGTCAAAGGCTATCAGCAAGAAACCATGGACATGCTGGCGTCTATCCGTGAAACCATTGGACTTGTCGGCGAGAGCGTCAGTGCAGAGGTTTACACGCTGGCCAGAACCACCGTCAAAGAATTCGCCCGCCTTGACAGCAATGTCGATGGGCTTTTGACTTTTGATGAGCTGGCAAAGGGGCTCAAAGGCATTGCAACCGATGAGCAAATTTCCAAGCTGATCAGCACTGTTGACCTCAATGGCGATGGTCAATTGAGTGCCTTGGAGTTGGTAAATGCTGCCGTGGACACGGTGGGAAGCTACAGCAGCGGAACAATGGACAACACAGCGGATGCGCTCAAAGCGTCCGCAAAGCAAATCGAAGCCCTGGTGTTCATGAACAACGATGGCCTCATGGCAGTATCCAAAAACACAGCCGCAACTCTTGATTACCTGGCTCCAATGCGCGATTACTTGCGCAATATCGACGCCTCTACCGCAAAAACAGCCGCCAATCCGGTTGTTGTGAATCAGTCCAGCGGTGGCGGTGGATTGATTGGGAAAGTGCTGAGTTTCTTTGGATTCGCATCGGGCGGCGTATTTGGTGGGCAGGGAATTTACAACACGCCAACGCCATTCATGTTCGATGGCGGTCAGCTTGGCGTGATGGGTGAGGCTGGCCCTGAGGCCGTGATGCCACTGGAGCGCATGGCTGATGGTGCGCTGGGGGTTCGTGCCTTGCCAAGCTACATCTACACCCAGCAAGGCGGGCCAGATCAGACGGTCTACATGGCCGCGCTGGTGTCCGAAGTGAGCGCTTTGCGCTCCGAAGTCACCGACCTTCGGGCCGAAGCCCGAGCCACAGCCGTCAACACCGGAAAGTCACAACGCCTGTTGGAGCGTGTGACTCAAAACGGGGACGCCATGCAAACAGTGGCCGTTGTCTAAGGGATAGGCATGAAAGTCATCAAACCCACCGCCTTCACCGAAACCATGTTGGTCAGCAGCAATGCGGTGGAATCAAGCCCGAATTACAGCGCTGGCACTACTTATGCCAAGGATTCGATTGTCAATTCAGGAACCCACCTATACCAAAGCCTGGTCAACAACAATCTCGGGAACACACCCAGTACCAGCCCTTTGTACTGGCTCGATATTGGCCCCAACAACATCCACGCGATGTTTGACAACCAAATCAGCACGGCCACCATTAGCGCCACCCCTCTGAATGTGGTCTTCAAGCCTGGTATTTTCAACAGCTTGGCATTGATTGGATTGTCTGGAAACCAGGTCGCCGTGACCGTGCGCGATGGCACGGGCGGCCCAATCATTTATTCGGCCACGTTTGCCCTGGATGGAACCGTTATTTCTGATTGGTATCAGTATTTTTTCGAGCCATTCGTCCAAAAATCCGAAGTGGTGATGACGGACATTCCTCCATTCAGCAATTCGGAGGTGACGATTTCACTCACGGGCGGGTCAACGGTTCAAATCGGTCTTTGTAGCTTCGGGACTTTCTATTTCCTAGGTGATGCCGAATATGGGGCCAATGTCGGCATCACGGATTACAGCCGCAAAGACACCGATGACTTTGGCGTGACCACGTTTGTGCAGCGGGCCTACAGCAAGCGCATGAGTGCACGGCTGATGCTGGACACGGCGCAAATCAACCGAATTCAAAGAATCCTTGCAGACATTCGCGCAACGCCATCGCTTTGGATTGGCGCTGATGGCGATGACTATTTGCCAACGCTGATGTATGGCTACTACAGGGATTTTTCGATTGATATTGCATATCAAAATAAATCATTTTGCTCACTTGAAATTGAAGGATTGATCTGATGTCAATTACTGCACTGCCAACCCCGCCAACCAGAACCGACCCGGCAAACTTTGCAACCCGGGCCGATGCATTCATGGCCGCATTGCCGACATTCGCCACCGAGGCAAATGCCTTGCAAGCCGATGTCAACGCTAAACAAGTTGCTACATCGACAAGCGCCGCAGAGGCTGCCGTCAGCTTGGCCGAAACGCAACTGGCATCCGAAGCCGCCTTGGACGCCGCCAACTTTAAGGGCTACTGGAACACCCTGACCGGCGCTTTGAACAAGCCTGCATCCGTCATCCACAGCGGGAAATTCTGGATTCTTCTGAACAACCTGGCAAACGTCACGACCAGTCAGCCGGGCGTGTCAGCCGACTGGGCTGAATCTTTGCAAGACGGCATTGTCACCACGCAAAAACTGGCTGATTTGGCCGTGACTGCCGCGAAATTGGCCGCGGGTGCCGTCACATCATCCAAGCTGGCGGACGGTGCTGCCACAGGCGCAAAGCTGGGTGCTGATGTTGTTGCCACATCCGGAAACCAATCCATTGCCGGCGTCAAGACGTTCGGGTCGTTCCCCATTCTTCCATCCACAACAGGCGTTTTCATCAAGGCCGATTCCAGCGCGGTTGCTTTCACCAAAACGGGCAACGGCACCGCCAGTGTCAAGGCTGGCACGTTGGTAGATGTGGGCGGCAAGATGATCGCCTTTGCCGCCGATACGGCCATCACCATGCCAACACTGACCGCTGGCAACGATTACGCCATTTGGGTCAACCCTGATGCATCCATCCAAGCCACCTCCAGTTTCACATCTCCACCAGTGACTGGATCGCGCAAGATCGGCGGTTTCCACTACGCACCCGGCGGTCATTCCGGGTCGTCTGGCGGTGGCAACAGCACCCCGCAAATCAACGCCTACTCGATGTGGGATTTGAAATTCCGTCCCGCATGTCCTGATCCGCGCGGCATGGCGTTGGTGGCCGATGGTTTCTGGTCTGACATTTATTTGCTCGGCGTTGACCACCTGACCAATGGCACCAGCAAATACAACGTCACCATTGCTGATGGCTCCAGCCCGCCCAAGATCCCCACAAAGTTCGGCGGCAACGGCAGTAATGCCTACGGCTCCCTGACCTGGTGGGAAGCCACAGAGGTTTTGCGCCACCATGGCAAACGCGCCCCGACTTACTCCGAATTTGCGGCGCTGGCCTATGGAACCACCGAAGCATCATCCATCGGAACAGATCCCGGCTCCACCACCTGGAATGCCACGTACATCAGCAAATGGGGCATGGCTCAATCCAGCGGCAATTTGTGGATTTGGGGTGATGAATTTGGTGGCGGCGCGGCGGCAGCCGGTTGGACGGCCAACACGGGCGGTCGCGGCTCCACGTACCAAATGGAAAACGCCGTGCTCTTTGGGGGCGACTGGGGTGGGACGTCGAACTCCGGTTCGCGTTGCTCGAACTGGGGCGTCTCCCCCGCGGGCTCGAGCGACAGCTTCGGGGCTCGCGGCGTCTGTGACCACTTGCAACTTGACTAAGGCGGCGAAAGCCGCCGCCACCTGATTAATGACACCTGAACTCGACGCCACCCAAACCTACGAGCCCATGGCCGTGGTTGAAAAGTACGAAACCGTGATTTCGTACCTGTACCCCATTGCGCAAAACTTGCCACGCAAGCATGGGGTGGTGCGCGACATGTTCATCCAGTGCCTCATGGGTCAGGTACAACTCTTCGTAGAGGCCGGGAAGTCCAGTCAGGTTTCCCGCCTATACATCGCCGATGCGGGCATGTCGCATCTGCGATTTTGGCTGCGGTTTTTGTCCAGCGAAAACGTCAAAGGAATCACCCCACATCAAGTCAAGACCGCGCAAGCGCTGTTGGCTGAGGTTGGAAAAATTCTTGGGGCGTGGATCGGGAAACAAAAACGCAGAGGGCAGCATGGGTAATAACGCCGTGATCTTTGGGGGCAACTGGGATGAAACGTCGAACTCCGGTTCGCGTTGCTCGAACTGGAACAACTCCCCCGCGAACTCGAACAACAACATCGGGGCTCGCGGCGTCTGTGAGGGCTGGAATTTTGTTTTGACGCTCCACCATCGTTACGGCATGGTGGGCAGGCCATTTTCCATGTGGTCAGCCTTGCTGTCCTGCTTCGGCAAACACCTTTGGGGGTTCGGAAAAACGACGAGTAGCCATGGGCAACCATGCGTGAAAGTCGTGTCCGGCTTGGAGGGGTGTTTGCATGGGTAAAAAATACAAACGCCTGATTGAGCGCATTGCGGATATTGATAATCTGCGCGATGCACTTGCCAAAACATCATCTGGCAAGCGCATGACCTGGGGTTATCTGGAATTCAAGGAATATGCCGAATTGAATCTGGAGCGCCTTCAATCCGAAATCATCAATGGCACATGGCGGCAGGGTGGGTTTCGTGAATTCATCGTCTATGAGCCCAAGCCGCGAAGCATTCATGCACTGGAGTTCAAGGATCGCGTGGCTCAGCATGCGCTGGTGAACGTGATTGGCCCGATCTTTGAAAAAACCCTGATGCCGGGCACCTTTGCATGCCGTGAAGGTATGGGAACGCATGCAGGCGTCAGGCATGTCCAGGCTGGGCTGCGCCGAACTGGTGCCACGCACTTTCTGAAAACCGACTACAGCAAGTTTTTCCCAAGCGTTGATCGCGCCGTTTTGCATGAGCTGATCCGAAAAAAGATCAGTTGCCCGCAAACGCTCAGCCTCATTGAGGCCATGTTGCCATCGCAAGGAAAGGGCTTGCCAATTGGAAGTCTGACCAGCCAATTACTTGCCAACGTCTATGGCGGGGAGGTTGATCGCTTCATGCATTTCAAGCTCGGTGCCAAAGAGTGGACGCGCTACATGGACGACATTGTGGTGCTTTCGAGCAACCCCTATGAGTTGCGCCATTGGTTTGAAGACATTGAACAATTCAGCATTGAGCGCTTGGGCTTGCGCATGAGCAAGTGGCAAATCTCACCCGTCACGCGCGGCATCAATTTCCTGGGCTACCGGATTTGGCCGCGACACAAATTGATGCGCAAACAGTCCGTTACAACGGCAAAGCGAAAAATCAAGCGGTACATCCAAACGAATGACCGCGAATCACTCGACAAGTTCATGGCCTCATGGCGCGGCCATGCGGCGCATGCTGACACCTGCAACTTATTCAATCACCTGGAGTCCACCTATGGAATCAAATGCCATTAACTCGCGCGAAGACCTTGATGCAATTTCGGACACGGAAAAGCATGCGCAATTCATGAAGATGCTGGAGGGCAGTATTTTCAGAATCGAAAAAGACAATGCCGCCAAAAAATGGGTTGTTGTCGAAGATGTTTCAACCATCGAGAAATTTGGATTCACACGCGAGGATTTCCCGGATGCGCAGCCACAAGAGTTTCCAGAATGGCGCGATGACCCGGAACCCATGCAGGCATAAAACAGAGAGGAATGAAGTAAATGGCCGAGCCAGCAACCACATCCGCCGCCGCTGTCACCATGGTGGCCGCGACAGCTTCGGTGCCGTCATTGATCGCTTTTGGCGTCCCGCTGGGCCTTCGCCCGGATGTGTTGCTGGCCGGTTTCGCCGGTTCGCTGGTCGCCATCATTTTGCTCAACAGCGTCCCATCCACTGGAGATACCTGGCAACACCTGCTCAGCACCACCTTGCGCCGCATGGCCGTGGTGTTGGCAAGCGCCCTGACCTCGGGTTATCTGACGCCATTGGCTTTGATGATTGGCGGGGTGCCTGACTCGCTATTTTTGGGCGGCGCTTTTGCCGTGGGAGCTGGTGCACAGCATGTTTTACGCACGGCCATCGTTCGGTTTGGATCAGACAAGACCGCAGGGAGCATCTGACATGCAATCCACTCTTGGAATCCTGCATTGGGTTGCGGCCATGGTGGTGCTGGCCGAAGGTCTCAACAAATTGGAGCGCACCGCGCCATTCAGGCCAGGCATTTCTACTCATGAGCGCATCGTGGACGGCCTCAAGGCCTTGGCCTGGTGCCTGTTGGCCTTGGGTGCTGGCGGCGCAGTCATTGCGCCAGTCTTGCCAATGCTCGGCATTGATCAGCTTGCGGCTGGAACCCTGATGCGCGTCGAAAACCCCACGTTGGCCGAAACAGCGGTCATGCTGGGGTTCGCTGTACTGATCGTGCGAACCCGGATCAAGGAAGGCTGACCATGCAAATCACCGTCTTGCGCGGCCACAGCTTTGGCGGGGCCACCATTGGAAAGCTCTACATTGACGGCGTTTTTACCTGCAACACGCTGGAAGATGAGGTGCGTGAAGTGGCGGGCCAGCCGGTGCACAAATGGAAGATCAAAGGCAATACCGCTATTCCCGTTGGCGCTTACCGGGTTGCCCTGCAAAACTCCCCGCGCTTTGGTGCCGACACCATGACCTTGCTCAATGTGCCTGGGTTTGAGTTCATCCGAATCCACGCTGGCAACACAGCCAACGACACCGAAGGATGCCTGTTGCTGGGCATGCGGGCCACCGATGTGAGTTTGGTGGGTGGCACCAGTCGCCCAGCCGTCGATCTGGTCAAAGCCAAGGTCAGGGCCGCAATCGAACGGGGTGAAACCGTGACCATTGACATTCAAAACCCAACGGAGTTCGCCTGATGCCATTTTTTGGACTGATCCCATGGCGCTCAATGGCCGTTCTGGGCGTTTTTTTGCTCGGGGTATGGCTTGGGTACAGGTGGCACGTTGGAATCGCCGCAAAGACCGAAATTGACGCCATGGCGGCGGCTGAGAAAAGCCGCCAAGCCATTCAAGCCATGGCCGATCAGCGGGCCATCGGTCATGCACAGCAAGTGCGCTCACTCAATCAACAACTTGGAGCCGCCCATGCGCGAATTGCTCAACTCGGCCAGCGCGATTGCCTTGACCCTGGCACTGTCGGCCTGCTCAACGCCATCGGCACCACCGTGCCAGCCACTTCCGGCCAATCTCAGGGTGAGGCCTCAGCCGCTTCCGCCAATTCAGGCCACGGGCTCAATTTCAGCACCGCAAGAGACCTTGCCAGCCAAATAGCCGTCTGCCGCATGGCCCATGCTGAGCTGGCCGACCAACTCAATGCGATCCTGGACATTGAAGAGGCAAAGCATGCGCAAAAGCCCTGATCAGGACATTGGCGACTGGCGCAGGGAAAACGGGAAGAAACGGCTCAGGCAATTGCAAGAGCGTCGCATTGGCGCAGGCCGCACCGAAGCCAGCGAATTGGCTGAGCGCTATGAGCGCGAAACAGGCCGACCCGATGACTTGGAGCCGCCACCGCGCATCGACTGATTGCGGGCCTGCTCAAGAATCCCCGCAATGAAGGGCCATTGGGCGTATTTGTCGCCGCTTTGCTCGATGTGGGTGTACCGGCGCAAAGAAACCCAGCTCCGATGCCCGGAAACACATGCGGCTTGAGGGATGGTCTTGCCCAGCTCAAACAGGCGTGAAATCCCATCGTGGCGCAAGTCATGAAAACGCAAATTCTCAATGCCCAGCACCTTGCATGCCCGGGTGAAATAGCTGCTGATCGTCTTTGGGTTAAACGGGAAAATCAGCGGCCCATCGCGCGGCTGTAGCTGGATGATCGCCATGGCCTCGGGTGGAATGTCCACTCGGACATCGTTGCCAATTTTCTCGCCCGGGTGCTTCATGTCGCGCACGATGATGGTGGCCTTTTCCTCATTCAGGTCATCCCATCGCAAAAGGGTGATTTCCTCTTGCCGCCTGGTGCTGAAAATCCCAAAGGCAATCAGGTGTTGCATCGGGTAGGCCTTTTTGCCATTTTTGATCTGGTAAAGGGCAAAGTAGTCCATGAGACTAGACAGCTCTTCCAGACTGGGCCGCTTGTCTCGCTTGCTGGATCGCCCGATCACGCCAAGCCGGTCGGCCACGGCCCGGGCGTCATCCATGGCCTGTTTGTCCAGCGGATATCCCCATGCGGGCCGCGCAATGGCAAAAACCGATGCCAAGTGGCTGAGGTAGTTGCCAGCGGTGGAAGGGTGCCCGCCAATGGACTTGGCGAATTCCATGATTTCAGGGCTCCCAATCTCGGAGCAACGCAGTTTGCCGATGGGCGCGGCCTTGATGGTCGCCAGCACCTGTTTTTTGGTCTTGCCGTAGTCCCGGCGCGATTCCTTGATGTACTTGTCGATCACATCGGACAGGAAAGGGTCGCCCGACTTGGCGGCATCCAAGCCCCCCGGCTGGCTCAATTCGCGTTCACGCAACTTGATCCAGGCGTTGGCCGCTGGCAGTCGGTCAAAGGTCTGGTGTTCGGTGTGCACTACCTTGCCGCCCGCCTTGATCCTGATCTGGGCCATGTAGGCGGTTGTCCCGTTTTGGCGCTTTCGTGCTGTAATAGTTCCCATGGTTCCGGTGCAACATTGAAAATTTGTTGCACCGAAATTTAGCACTGTTGCACCAAACAGGCAAAAACAGCATCAGATGACATTGAATAAGACAGAGAAAAACGCGCCGCAAGTGCTTGATTTTGAAGAAAAACCTTTGAAATCAACAGCATGGCGGCTAAGCATTGCGCCGATGCTGGACTGGACAGATCGCCATTGCCGCTACTTTCACCGTTTGCTCACACGTCACGCCCGTCTGTACACCGAGATGGTGACGACGGGAGCATTGACGCACGGCAGTGTGCAGCGTCACTTGCGTT
>JACCDV010004189.1_pt1 | contig 33167 bp, 28 predicted proteins | sample 7446131 | NCBI WGS metagenome assembly JACCDV01 (sample SAMN15323448, study PRJNA562643) | freshwater metagenome | isolation source: river surface water | place: USA:Blue River Watershed | collected 2017-08-17 | reverse complement strand
GGTATTGCAGAGCAAAGTCGTGCGGATGAGTTAATCACGCAAGCTTTAAAAAAGGCACTGGATTTAGTAGATATTCGGGTGCTTGATCATTTTATTGTGGCAGGACATCAGACCATGTCGTTTGCTGAACGCGGATTGTTGTAAACTCGACTTTTAAAACTATTTTGATTTAAAAGAATGATGAGTTGGTTGAATAATGGATAACGCAGTTTTATTAAATTTAGGTGTGGCGCTTGGGATTGGTTTGCTGATTGGTGCTGAGCGTGAGCGTAGTAAAAATAACGTGATAAACGGTACGGCTCAAAATGGTAATGGGCAAGGTGATAATGCCTTAGCTGGTATTCGTACTTTTACGATTGCTTCTATATTAGGGGCGATTACCTCATGGATGAATTTCTGGTTGCTGTTTGCAACAGTTGTTTGTGTAGCGATATTTGCTGCAGTTGCGTTTTATGTTCGTCGTGATGATCGTTTGGGTTTAACCACAGAAGTTTCGCTCTTGTTTACTATCGTGCTGGGCGCATTGTCTATGACTGCACCCATACTAGCGGCAGCACTTGCTGTATCTGCCGCCATTTTACTTTCAGCTAAAGAGCCTATTCATGGTTTTGTGTTGGGGGTGCTGACAAAAGAAGAGCTAAATGACTTTTTAATTTTAGCTGGTGCTACGCTGATTATTTTGCCGTTGATTCCAAACGCTTCTATTGGACCGTTTGATGCGATTAACCCGCGTAATTTATGGATCATTGTGATTTTGGTAATGGCGATAGGGGCTTTGGGTCATTTAGCTTTGCGTTTAATCGGTGCACGTATTGGTTTGCCTTTAGTTGGTATGGCATCTGGATTTATTTCTAGCATAGCGACGATTAGTGCGATGGGCTATCGATCACGCGAAACTCCAAGCTTATCGGGCTCTGCAGTAGCCGGTGCTGTGTTGTCTAGTTTTTCTACAATATTGCAGATGACTTTAATTTTAGCTGCGATCAGCCAAGCGGCCTTGCATGCCTTAGCGATTCCTCTAATTTTTGGGGGTGTTGCCATTTTGGTATGTGGCGGGATTTTAACTTTGAATGCGATGAACCAGCCTGTTTCAGATTTAGGTAAGGTTACGCAGTCTTTTAGTGTAAAGACTGCATTTTATATGGCAGGTTTAATTGCATTAGTATTAGTTGTTTCGGCAGGTTTAAATCAATGGTTTGGTCAGGCTGGTTTAGTGATGGGCTCTGCATTAGTCGGCTTGGTTGATGCACACTCACCCGTTGTTTCAATTGCTTCTTTGGTCGCTAACAATCAGATTATATTGAATAATGCCGCATTGCCTATTTTAGCAGCCTTCTCTTTTAATGTTCTATCCAAAGCGATTGTTGCATTTGCGAGTGGTGGTAAAACATTTGCCTTACAGGTAGTGCCTAGCTTAGTGATACAAGTGATTGCCGTATGGCTTGGCTGGTTAGTGTTTTAAGCCTTAATCAATATAAAAGTGAATAATGATGCAGAATAAATTAATTAAGAATTTGATATGGGGTTTGATTGCGCTTTTCGGTGCGAGCGCCGTTGGAGGCATCGCGCTTAATCGTGGAGAGAGCATTAATGCGCTTTGGTTTATCACGGCAGCGCTTTGTATTTATGCGATTGCATATCGATTTTATTCCGCTTGGTTAGCTGCTAAGGTTCTTGTGCTGGATGAAACGCGCGCAACCCCGGCCGAACGTTTAGAAAATGGACGTGATTTTATTCCAACCAATAAGTGGATTGTTTTCGGTCATCATTTTGCGGCTATTGCTGGACCTGGTCCCCTAGTTGGGCCAACGCTTGCTGCTCAATTTGGTTATTTGCCTGGCACGCTTTGGATCTTGTTTGGTGCAGTCTTGGGTGGCTGTGTACAAGATATGGTGACTTTGTTTATGTCTACTCGCCGCAATGGTCGTAGTTTGGGACAAATGGCGCGTGATGAAATTGGTCCTATTGGCGGTGCCGCTGCATTAATTGGTACCTTCGCAATTATGATTATTCTCATCGCTGTACTTGGGCTGGTGGTAGTGAATGCCATGAAGCATAGTCCTTGGGCAACTTCTACTGTGGCCGCGACGATTCCAATTGCCATGATTGTTGGTTTGTATATGCGCCATTTTAGAGTGGGCAAGGTGCTAGAGGCTTCAGCGCTAGGCGTAGCTTTATTACTCTTAGCTGTGGTCGCTGGTGGCTGGGTAGATCATAGCCCTTGGTTAAATGCGATTTTTGACCATGAAGGATTAACTCTTGCTTGGTGGGTGATTGCTTATGGGTTTGCTGCTGCCATTATGCCGGTCTGGCTATTGCTCGCGCCGCGGGATTACCTGTCTACTTTTATGAAGTTAGGTACTATCATTTTATTAACGCTTGCCATTTTTGCCTTGCACCCCGAAGTTAAAATGCCAGCTTTGACCCAGTTCGTCGATGGCACGGGCCCTATTTTTGGCGGTAAACTATTTCCGTTTGTCTTTATCACGATTGCTTGCGGTGCGATTTCTGGTTTCCATGCCCTTATTTCTTCAGGTACAACGCCTAAGCTACTGACTAATGAACGTGATATTCGTATGATTGGTTATGGCGGTATGTTGTTAGAGTCATTCGTTGCCATCATGGCTTTAATTGCCGCCACTGTTTTGGAGCCAGGCGTATTCTTTGCGATTAATAGTCCAGCAGGTGTGGTTGGTAAAGAAGCGGCAGATGCCGTAGCACTGATTTCATCTTGGGGTTTTCCTGTCACTGTTGAGCAAATGCAAACCTTAGCCACCCAAATGGGAGAGTCTACTTTATTCGCTCGTACGGGAGGCGCGCCTAGCTTGGCTGTGGGCATGGCGAGTATTTTTGGGAGCGCTTTTGGTAACGGCATGTTAGCAATGTGGTATCACTTTGCCATTATGTTTGAAGCGATTTTTATTCTTACCACCTTGGATGCAGGTACGCGGGTTGGACGTTTCATGTTGCAAGATATGCTGGGAAATATTTGGCCTAGGATGGCCGATACATCTTGGTGGCCCTCAGTGCTCATGACAAGCGCCGTGGTCGTTGCGGGCTGGGGATATTTTCTTTATATTGGCGTGATTGATCCTAATGGTGGCGTGAATATTCTTTGGCCTTTGTTTGGGATCGCAAATCAGATGCTAGCGGCAATCGCGTTGAGCGTGGGTACGGGTATTTTGATTAAATCGGGCAAGTTGAAGTTTGCTTGGGTTACAGGTGCGCCTTTAGCTTGGTTGGTGGTGATTACGAGTACGGCTGCTTTTGAGAAGCTGACGAGTGCTGATATTCGTGTTGGTTTTTTTGCAGCTGCGAACGATATGGCAACTAAATTAGCCGCTGGTGTTTTACCTCCAGAAAAGGCGGCGGTTGCCCCGCAACTTATTTTCAATCAGCATCTGGATGCTTGGCTAACTATATCCTTCGTTGTGTTGTTATGGGTGGTGGTGTTGGATATGCTACGTGTCTCAGTACAGTCATATTTTGGTAAGCCAGTATTGCCAAGCTCAGAAGTGCCTTATCAAGCGAGAGTGAATTAATCTCGTGAATTTATTTAAGCGGATCTGGTCTATCATTAGGCAGTTATCAGGTGATGACGCCTATGAACGTTATTTGCAGCATTATGCAGAGCATCACAGTGATAGTAATGAGTCACCTTTAACAAAAGCCGCTTTCTTTAAAGCTTGGCAAGATAAGAAATGGACCGGAATTAAACGATGTTGTTAAGCCCGCTTAATGAAGCAGATATTTCACGTGTGATTGAAATGGCTTGGGAAGATAGAACCCCATTTGAAGCGATTGAAGTGCAGTTTGGAATTGGTCAAGATGGCGTAATAAAACTCATGCGCGCAAATCTTAAAGCCAGTTCATTTAAGCTTTGGCGTGAGCGTACTCATGGTCAAACCACTAAACATGCCAAGCTTCGTAGCCCAGAAGTCACTAGGCACAAAGCCAGTCATCGCGTTAAGCAGTTTTAGATTGGTGGGCGATGGTAAACATCGCCAGTCCAATCACAATCATCGGTAAGCTTAGCCACTGTCCCATGCTCATGCCTAGACTTAGAATTCCCAAATTAGCATCAGGTTCGCGAGTAAATTCAGCTAAAAATCTAAAGCTACCGTAACCAATTAGGAATAATCCAGATACTGCACCTACAGGCCGTTTTTTGTTTGAATAGAGCCATAAAATCGCAAAAAGCAGTACACCTTCAAGTGCAAACTCATAAAGCTGTGACGGGTGACGAGCCAGAGTGTCGACATTAGGGAAGACCATGCCCCAGTCGGCATTGGTCGTTCTTCCCCACAACTCACCATTGATAAAGTTGCCCATGCGACCTGCGCCTAATCCAATTGGCACAAGTGGTGCTACAAAATCCATAATGCTCATCCATGTTTTTTGGTATTTTCGACCAAAAAATACCATGGCAAGTAATACTCCTAAGAAGCCGCCATGAAAGCTCATGCCGCCTTGCCATACTGCAAAAATCTCTAATGGATGTTGAATAAAATAAGCTGCTTGGTAAAACACGACATAACCAAGACGACCGCCTAAGATGACCCCTAAGGCTCCAAAGAACATAGCATCATCAACCATTTCTGGTTCCCAACCTCGCCATACTTGCTTGCTAGCACGCCATTTACCTAACCATAGAAAAGCCATAAAGCCAATGAGGTACATCAGGCCATACCAATGAATGCCAAAGTTGCCGAGGTGAATAGCGATGGGGTCAAAACTAGGATGAGTAAAAGTCATGGGGAATAACAATCTAAAAAATTAATGCGGTAAGCTACATTTTACATCTAAGGTGAATCTGTAGGTGTCGAGAATCGAAAACCTTGCTTAGATTAAGGCCATATAACTGATGCCGTTTGTGGCGCTGTAGTTTAAAATTACATTTTTGATTTTTGTTGGATGCTGTCATGCCTGTATATCGTTCACGTACTACCACTCACGGCCGCAATATGGCGGGCGCACGCGCACTTTGGCGCGCGACTGGGATGAAAGACGGTGATTTTGATAAACCGATTATTGCGATTGCAAACTCTTTCACACAATTTGTGCCTGGCCACGTGCATTTAAAAGACATGGGGCAATTAGTTGCGCGCGAGATTGAAAAAGCGGGCGGTGTGGCTAAAGAATTTAATACGATTGCTGTCGATGATGGTATCGCGATGGGTCACAGTGGCATGCTTTACAGCTTACCTAGTCGTGATTTGATTGCCGACAGTGTTGAATATATGGTGAATGCACACTGCGCTGATGCATTAGTTTGTATTTCCAATTGTGACAAAATTACGCCAGGTATGCTGATGGCGGCGTTGCGCTTAAATATTCCAGTGGTCTTCGTTTCAGGTGGGCCAATGGAGGCAGGTAAAGTCAATTGGCAGGGAACAGTTCATAAACTAGATTTAGTTGATGCAATGGTTGCAGCAGCTGATGACAATGTGTCGGATGCTGAGTCTGAAGAAATTGAGCGCTCAGCTTGTCCAACTTGTGGTTCTTGCTCAGGCATGTTTACTGCTAATTCTATGAATTGCTTAACCGAGGCGCTTGGTTTGAGTTTGCCGGGTAATGGCTCTACATTGGCAACACACTCTGCACGAAAACAACTCTTTTTGAATGCTGGTCGTTTAATTGTCGATTTGGCTAAGCGTTATTATGAGCAAGACGATGAAACTGTATTGCCACGTTCGATTGCAAACTTTAAAGCTTTTGAAAACGCAGTTTGTTTAGATGTTGCAATGGGCGGATCAACGAATACGGTTTTACATTTGCTAGCAGCGGCGCATGAAGCCGGTGTGGATTTTACGATGAAAGACATTGATAGGCTTTCACGCATAGTGCCTTGCGTCTGCAAAGTGGCGCCAGCCACTGCTAAATACCACATGGAGGATGTTCATCGTGCAGGTGGTGTGATGGGTATTTTGGGTGAGTTGGATCGCGCAGGTGTGATCCATCGTGATACGCCAGTCGTTCATGCGCCAACAATGGGCGATGCACTGGATCAGTGGGATGTAATGAACCCTGGTCATGAAGATGCTAAGAAACTTTATTTAGCTGCGCCAGGTGGGATTGCTACCACCATCGCATTTAGCCAATCGATGCTTTGGCCAGCCTTAGACACCGACCGTGCTGAGGGTTGTATTCGTGATAAGGCCCATGCTTATTCACAAGATGGGGGTTTAGCTGTTTTATACGGCAATATTGCCGTTGATGGATGCATCGTGAAAACGGCAGGGGTTGATGACAGTATCCTTAAGTTCACAGGCCGTGCGCGTATTTTTGAATCACAAGATGATGCAGTTGCTGGCATTTTGGAAGATAAAATTGTTGCTGGTGATGTGGTAGTCATTCGTTACGAGGGCCCTCGTGGTGGACCTGGTATGCAAGAAATGCTCTACCCAACTTCTTATCTAAAATCCAAAGGATTAGGTAAGGAGTGTGCGTTATTAACTGATGGTCGATTCTCTGGTGGTACATCTGGCTTAAGTATCGGACATGCTTCACCAGAAGCTGCTGAAGGTGGTGCGATTGGCTTGGTCGAAGAAGGCGATACGATTGAAATTGATATTCCAAACCGTACGATTAATTTAAAAGTGGATGATGCAACTTTAGCCAAACGTCGAACCGCGATGGAAGCAAAAGGGGCAAAAGCTTGGAAGCCTGTGAGTCGTGAGCGAGTTGTTTCACCTGCACTTCGAGCTTATGCCGCGATGACGACATCAGCATCTAAGGGTGCGGTGCGTGATGTAACCCTTATTGAGAATAAATAAGTTAATTTATGATTCACTTACAATTAGCTAAAAACAAGGTGGGTATTAGTGCTGGTGTGACCCAATATGAAGATGAACATGGTCTTCAGTTTTTATCAGTAGAAAATAGTCACACAACAGCGACCATTGCTTTGCAGGGCGCGCATGTCATGCATTGGCAACCAAAGTCTGCGACGCAGCCGGTATTGTGGTTGTCTAGCAATGCACGTTACACCGAAGGTCGTTCAATACGTGGAGGCATCCCAATTTGCTGGCCTTGGTTTGGCGCACATCCAACGGATAGTAGCTATTGCCCTCACGGTTTCGCACGTGTCATTCCTTGGAAAGTATTACAAACAAGTATTTTGGCAAATGGTGCAACTCGCTTGTTACTGGAAATGACGCATACGGATGTCACTAAAAAACAATTGTCTTATGACTATCGTTTTGTTTTGGCAATCACTGTGGGGCAGACCTTACGCTTGGAAATGATGACGACTAATTTAGCTAGTCATCCATTCATGATAGGTGAAGCTTTCCATACTTATTTCAATATTAGCGATGTAGATCATATTGAGATCACTGGTTTAGAAAACTTAATGTTTTCAGACAAAGTGGCTGGCTATCAACGTAATGTGCAACATGGCCCCATTAAATTTAATGGGGAGTTTGATCGCGTCTATTTAAATAGTCGTCGTGATTGTGTGATTCATGATGCTGGCTATGAACGTAAAATCCGGGTAACTAAGTCTTGTAGCCATACGACAATTATCTGGACGCCTTGGGGCGATAAAGCCAGTCAGATGGGTGATATGGGTGCAGAAAATGAATGGCGAAAAATGATTTGTTTGGAATCCGCCAATGCCATGGAAAATAGCGTGACGATTTACCCGAATGAAACCCATACGATGGTCACAGAATATAGTTTAGAAGCTCTGAACAAGTAGGCAAATGAGTTGTCAACCAAGTGTTGGATTTATACGTTGAATAATTACTTGGATTTGATACATATCAAGTTCGAGTGAAAAGCTAAAAAAATCTTTCAAAAGCGTCAAAATATTGAGTATCATTGCAGTTGGCAGTAGTTAACGTTTTATATGTAGTATTGTTTAAGGAGATGTCATGAAAGCATTATTATTATCAGTTGCTGCTGCATCGTTGTTGTTAGCTGGTCAAGCTAACGCTGATGACGGCGCAAAAGCATTGGCACAAAAAAGCGGCTGTTTAGCTTGCCACTCAGTAGAGCAAAAAGTTCTTGGCCCAGCATACAAAGATGTTGCAGCTAAGTACAAAGGCAAAGACATGGAAGCTAAGCTAATTGCTAAAGTTAAAGCAGGCGGTAGCGGTGTTTGGGGTCCAATTCCAATGCCAGCAAATAGCCCACAAGTTAAAGATGAAGATATCAAAACTATCGTTCATTGGATTTTGTCACTGTAATCTAACAATCTTAGATTAATCAGAATAAAAAAAGCCAGTCCAAAAGACTGGCTTTTTTGTTTATTAATTAACCCGATTAAGATTTTTTAAGTTTGCTATGTCGGATGGAATAGACAAAGTAAATGACGATGCCTAAGCCCAGCCACATTAAAAATCGCGTCCAAGTTTGTTGTGGTAAAAATGCCATTAATGCGCCACAAGAAAGCATGCCTAATGCTGGAAATAGTGGGCTAAAAGGATTTTTAAATGGTCGCTTTAATTTGGGTTGCGTTCTTCTTAAAACAATGACGCCTAAACATACTAAAACAAATGCAGCCAAGGTTCCGATATTTACTAGCTCTGCAAGCGCACCTAGTGGAATTAGGCCTGCGGCAACCGACATAATGACACCGGTGATCGCGATCACTCGAACAGGTGTTTGGGTGCTTGGATTGACCTTTGCTAGGTAAGGCGTGAGTAGGCCGTCACGGCTCATGGCGAGAATAATGCGAGTGAGGCCGTAGTAAAGGACGAGCATTACTGTGGTTAAACCTGCAATGACCCCCGTTGAAACTAAAGCTGATGCCCAATTGTAGCCAATTGATTCAAGCGCAAAAGCGACTGGGTGATCAACGCCTAAGCTGGTGTAAGGTACGATGCCTGTTAGCAAGCCAGCAACAATTACATAAATAATGGTACAGAAAGTAAGTGACGCAATAATGCCAATCGGCACATCACGTTGTGGATTCTTTGCTTCTTCAACTGCGGTTGAAACCGCATCAAATCCAACATAAGCAAAAAAGACTAAAGAGGCGCCAGCGAGTACACCCACAGTTTTGCCGTCAGGTAATGTATTGAACCATCCATAAGGAATAAAGGGATGCCAATTTTCAGGATGAACATTAAACACTGCAACGCCAATAAAAACAGTAATGGCCAGAAGTTTCACAAACACCATGGCGGTATTTAGTTGTGCGCTTTGTTTAGCGCCTTTCATTAACATGCCCATCAAAATCAGAATAATCAAACTGGCAGGAAGATTGATGATGCCGCCAAGTTCTGGAGATTTTGTGAGTGATTCGGGTAAACCAATTCCAATCGCATGTAAGGCATTGTTAAAGTAGCCAGACCAACCGTTTGCAACGGCTGCTACTGATACGCTGTATTCAAGTAATAAAATCCAGCCGATAATCCAGGCGACGATTTCACCAAAAGCCACATAGCTATAGCCGTACGCGCTTCCACATCCACCAACAGCTGCTGCTAATTCTGCATAAGCCAATGCAGCAAAGGCACAAGCTGTGCCTGATACCACAAATGATAATACGACGGCTGGGCCTGATTGATGCGCGGCAGCAATCCCAGTTAGAACGAAGATACCTGTGCCAATAATCGCGCCAATGCCAAGTAAGGTGAGATCAAAAGCACTTAAGCATCGCTTCAGCTCACCTTCACTTTTTGATGAGATTGGTTTTGTGCGAAAAATCTGTTTAAACACGTTTGATAACACTGAAGACTCCTCGTTTACAAGTGCTCTATTAAGCGAAGTGGCTTGATAGTACCGTAATCATGTAAGTGTGGTCGAGTACACCAGCACTTTCGCGTAAGCTGTGCATTGCCCACATCGCTGAGCCAACATCGACACTATTGACCCCAAGGCGGGATGCAACGATGGGCCCAATCGTGCTACCGCAACCCAAATCAGTACGATGTGCATATTGTTGATAAGGCACACCTGCTTGTTCACATAAGCCGATAAATTTTGCTGCTGAATCTGCGCTAGTGGCATAACGCTGATTAGCATTAGTTTTAATAACGGGCCCTTTGTTCACTAAAGCATGGTGGCATGGTTCATAACTGCTGGCATGGTTCGGATGGTATGCATGTGCCATATCAGCACTAATGAAAAAACTTTTCGCTAATGCACGCAAAGTATCTTCTTGGCCTAGGTTTTGGCTTAAGCCTATGCGATGAATGACGTCAGCTAAGAAACTTCCACTTGCGCCCGTAGCACTCTCACTGCCGACTTCTTCATGATCAAATAAAGCACAAATCGCTGTGCAAGTTGGTTGTTTTGTATTTGTTAGTGCAGTAATTGCAGCGTGACAGGAAGCTAAATTATCCAGTTGGCTATCTGCAATGAATTCTTGATGCTGTCCCCAAATCGCCCCTTTTTGGGTATCGAAAACATTGAGTTCAAAATTAATGATATCTGCCACAGTAACTTCTAATGCTTGAGCGATATGATTTAAAAATTGTTGTTCTGCAGCAACACCATCTTCGCTTTCACCAAAAATAAGTGGCAACTCAGTTTGCTTGTTTAATTTAAGGCCTTTGTCATTCACTTCACGATTCATATGAATGGCTAGATTAGGTAAACGAATTAAGGCTTGATCGAATTTAATTAATCTAGTTTCAAATCCAGATGGCGAGCGGACGTTGACTCGGCCTGCAATACTTAAATCACGGTCAGTGAATGTTGCTAAAATTGGTCCGCCATAAACTTCTACGCCTATACGAATTAAGCCATCGCTACTAAAAGCAGCGTGAGGTTTAAGTCTCAATCCCGGAGAATCGGTATGTGCGCCCACCATGTTGAAGCCTGTTTCAACAACTGATTTGCTACCAACAATAAAGGCAATAATAGAACCACCACCGCGAATAACGTAATGCCGACCACCCGAATTTAATTGCCAATGGTCGCTTTCGTTCAGTGGGGTAAATCCATTTTGTTTAAGTAGTATTTCTGTACTCGCTACAGCATGCCAAGGACTCGGACTTGTATCGATAAAGTCTAGCAAGTCTTGCGCGTGTTTTTTGACTTCTTGTTGATCAACGGTACTCATAGATTTAACCAATTTTTATTAATTAAAAAGTCAGTATAAAGCTTAGCTTCTGGACTACCAGCTTCTGGCTTCCAGTCATAACGCCATTTCACAATAGGTGGCATTGATAACAAAATAGATTCGGTGCGACCATTAGACTGCAGGCCAAATAAAGTGCCTCGATCAAATACTAAGTTGAACTCAACGTATCGCCCACGACGATAAGCTTGAAAATCGCGTTCACGTTCACCATAAGTCAAGCCCTTGCGACGTTGTACAATTGGTAAGTAAGCATTAGTGAAAGCATCACCTACCGCTTTTAACATAGCAAAGCTGTTGTCGAATCCAAGCTGATTAAAATCATCAAAGAAAATACCACCAATGCCACGAGGTTCATTGCGGTGCTTTAGATGAAAGTACTCATCGCATTCATGTTTGAATTTTGGGTATAAATCTTTGCTAAAGGAGTCGAGCGCATCGCGGCAAGTGCGATGAAAATGCTCTGCGTCTTCTTCAAATCCATAATAAGGTGTGAGATCCATGCCACCACCAAACCACCAAATATCCTGTTCATTTTTAGTGTTAGGGTTGTCTGGATTGGTAGAAGCTTTTGCGACAAAAAATCGCACATTCATATGTACCGTTGGAATATAAGGATTGCGTGGATGAAATACTAAAGAAACACCCATCGCCTCCCATGTTCTGCCTGCAGCTTCAGGATGGGCTGCTGTAGCTGCTGGTGGAAGCTTGTTACCTTTGACATGTGAGAAACCAACGCCTGCGCGTTCAAATACATTGCCTTCTTCGAGCATGCAAGAGGTACCGCCACCACCTTCTGGACGTTGCCAGGTATCGTTCAGAAAATTCTTACCGTCGATCAATTCAACAGCTTCAACAATACGGTTTTGTAGACCCTGTAAATATTCATAAACAGCTTGAGGATTAATAGACATACATTACTTTCTAAGTATTCTTCCTGAGATAAGGTCTTGGATGGTAGAGGGTCTTTTAGCGCCTGCAGTTTTACCGCGTAATACGCGAACTTGCTCACCAAATAATTGGTAACATTTTTTATCGGTTTTAGCGGCTTGGCAACCACTGCGGTTGGCGCTTGTTGAAACTAAAGCCATCCCTGAGTTATTACACAACTTTGCCGTAAAAGGATGACTGCTGACGCGAACAGCGATGCTCCGATGTCTGCCAGTAATCCATTTCGGACAATTTTTGGCAGCAGGCACGATCCAAGTGTGAGGTTTTTTTGGATTGCCCCATGACTGCTGCATTTGTTCCATCTGGGTGCTGCTAAGTGGCGCAATAAATTGCTTTAAACGGCTGAATTCATCAGCAACTAAGATTAAACCTTTGCGTTGCGGACGACCTTTAATTTTTAAAATACGTTGAACGGCTTTACGATTATTCGGATCGCAACCCAAACCAAAAACAGCCTCTGTGGGATATGCAACCACTCCCCCAGTATTCAAAAAATGTTGAAGGCTTCGTGGAGTCAATGTCAGCTAACCTTTAACTGCCCGATAGCCAATATCTTGTCGATATTGTGCCCCATCAAATTTAATCTCAGCTAATGCTTGATAAGCTTGTGATTGTGCATATTTAACAGTTTCGCCAAGTGCTGTTACACATAAAACACGACCGCCACTGGTGACGACTTGATCATTTTTCATTGCTGTGCCTGCATGGAAAACTTGCATGTCATCAGACCCTTTAGGTAGGCCAGTAATGACGTCACCAGTGCGTGGGGTATCAGGATAATTAGCTGAGGCCATCACCACCCCAAGCGCAGTGCGTCTGTCCCATTCAGCTTCAGTTTGATCTAATGTGCCATTTACAGCATGCTCAGCTAATTTAACCAAATCGCTTTTTAAACGCAGCATAATCGGCTGAGTTTCTGGATCACCCATGCGGCAGTTAAATTCCAAAGTCTTCACATCGCCGTTTGGGCTAATCATTAAACCGGCATACAAGAAACCAGTATATGGAATGCCATCGGCAGCCATGCCTTCAACAGTGGGTTTAATAATTTCACGCATGACTTTTGCATGAATAGTTGGGGTAACAACAGGGGCTGGAGAATAAGCGCCCATTCCGCCAGTATTAGGCCCTTGATCGCCATCGAGTAGACGTTTGTGATCTTGGCTGGTAGCGAGGGCGAGAATATTTTTGCCATCCACCATTACAATAAAGCTAGCTTCTTCACCAGTTAAAAACTCTTCAATCACTACCCGTGCGCCAGCACTGCCAAGTTTGTTGTCTGAAAGCATGGAATCAATGGCTTCGTGTGCTTCATCTAAAGTCATTGCAACGACAACACCTTTGCCAGCGGCTAATCCATCCGCTTTAATCACAATCGGTGCACCTTGTGCGTTCACATAATCATGGGCTTCTTTTGGATCAGTAAAAGTTGCATAAGCCGCTGTTGGAATTTTATGGCGCATCATAAAAGCTTTCGCGTAATCCTTAGAAGACTCTAATTGCGCCGCTGCTTTTGTTGGACCAAAAATCTTTAAGCCATTGGCACGAAATGCATCAACAACACCTTGTGAAAGCGTTGCTTCTGGGCCAACAATGGTGAGGCCGATCTGTTCTGTTTTTGCGAACTCAACAAGCTCAGATACGCTTGTGATAGGTACGTTCAACATATCTTGATTAAGTGCAGTACCAGCATTACCTGGTGCTACGTATACGCGACTTACCGATTTGTTTTGAGTGACCTTCCATGCCAAAGCATGTTCACGTCCGCCACCACCAATAATCATGACTTTCATTATTTATTCCCAGTAATTAATTAGTGACGGAAATGACGGAAACCGGTCAATACCATAGCCAGGCCATGCTCATCAGCGGCAGCAATGACATCTTCATCTCGGATGCTGCCGCCTGGTTGAATCACACAAGCCGCACCTGCTTCAGCCAACACATCAACACCATCACGGAATGGGAAGAATGCGTCAGAAGCAACGGCAGCACCTTTCAATGAAAGGTTTGCATTTTGTGCTTTAATCGCTGCGATTTTTGTACTGTCCACACGACTCATTTGGCCTGCGCCAACACCCAAAGTCATGCCGTTTGCGCAGAATACAATCGCATTCGATTTAACAAATTTTGCAACTCGCCAAGCAAATAGTAGGTCTTCAAGTTGTTGTGGGGTTGGTTGTTTTTTAGTCACAATTTTAAATTGTGCCGGTGTGACGTTAAGGGCATCAGGCGTTTGTACTAATAAACCACCGCCTACACGTTTGTACTCAAGGGCGTTAAGTTCAACACCTAGCGCAACGGTTAATACACGTACATTCGTTTTTGCAGCGAAAATTTGTTTGGCTGCATCCGATACTGCTGGGGCAATCACCACTTCAACAAATTGCTTAACAACAGCTTCAGCTGTTGCAGCATCAATTTCACGGTTAAACGCGATAATTCCACCAAAGGCTGAAGTTGGGTCTGTACTAAACGCTTTTTGATAAGTTTCAAGTAGGGTTGGTGCAACTGCCACGCCACATGGATTCGCATGTTTAACAATCACGCAAGCTGGCACATCAAAGGTTTTTACACATTCCCAGGCAGCATCTGCATCGCCAATGTTGTTGTATGAAAGCTCTTTGCCTTGAATTTGATTGAAGCTTGCTAATGCGCCAGCAGGAACATTCGCGTCACGGTAAAACGCAGCATTTTGATGCGGATTTTCGCCATAACGTAGATCCATCACTTTGGTGAGTTGCGTCGAGTATTTATTTGGGAACTCTAGTTTTTCACCAGTTTCATTGAGGCTGGTGAGATAGTTGCTAATTGCACCATCATATTCAGCTGTATGTGAAAACGCTTTTTTAGCTAACATCAAACGTGTTTCAGCACCAACAGCGCCTTTGCTAGAAGTCATCTCGCGTGAGATGACAGCGTAGTCATCTGGGTCGGTCACAATCGCCACATGATGATAGTTTTTTGCCGCAGCGCGCACCATGGTTGGGCCACCAATATCGATATTCTCAATTGCATCTTCTAAGCTGCAATTTGGTTTTGCAATAGTTTCGCGGAATGGATAAAGATTCACAATTACCATGTCGATATTTGGAATGCCTGCTTCCTTCATTGCGGCTACATGTTCAGGTAAATCGCGACGACCTAAAATGCCGCCATGTACTTTGGGATGTAGTGTTTTAACACGGCCATCTAACATTTCTGGGAAGCCGGTGTAATCACCCACTTCAACCACTGGAATATTGTTTTCTCGGAAAAGTTTAGCGGTGCCGCCGGTAGATAAAATTTCTACGCCAAAGCTTTGTAAACTTTTTGCAAATTCAAGAATGCCTTGTTTGTCTGAAACGCTGATGAGTGCTCTTTTGATGACTGCCATAATGAAAAATTTCGATAAAAGTTAAATAGGAAAAGAGTGGAGTGATTAAGCAAAGGCTTAATCAAGTTTGTGTTGCTGTAATTTTTTTCTGAGGGTGTTGCGATTCAAACCCAAGATTTCTGCGGCTTTGCTTTGATTGCCTGCTGCACGTTTCATGACATGCTGTAGCATTGGTTTTTCAATACACCCCAACACCATGTCGTATACGGCATGAGGTGGTTGGCCATCTAAGTCTTTAAAATATTCGTTGAGCGCACGCTCAACACTATTTGCGAGTTCACATTCAGTACTCATGCTGCAATTGCCTCGTTGCTATTTTCTGCAACATCACTAGCGTACTGAATACGACTATCTTGTGATTGCAGATGGTTGAAGAAATCATTAATCGCTGCCAATTGTTCATCAATCGATTGCAACTGATTCATGGCGTGGCGGAAGTTAGCCGAATCTTTCAAGCCCTTGGTGTACCAAGAGATATGCTTACGTGCCACACGCATACCTGTAAGGTCACCATAAAATTCGTATAGGTCGTGCAAATGTCCGAGCATCACACTTTGAATTTCTGCAACTTCAGGCGCAGGCATGTGCTCACCTGTTGCTAGGTAATGTTCTATTTCACGGAAAATCCAAGGGCGTCCTTGTGCTGCGCGTCCAATCATGACTGCATCGGCACCAGTGTAATCTAAAACAAATTTAGCTTTTTCTGGGGTTGTAATATCACCGTTAGCAATCAATGGAATTTTAATTGCTTGCTTCACTGCAGCGATGGTGTCGTATTCTGCATCGCCAGTGTATGCACAAGCGCGCGTGCGACCATGCATAGCGAGTGCCTGAACGCCGATATCTTCAGCCATCTTTGCAACGTTCACAGCGTTTCGATTTTCTTTATCCCAGCCAGTTCGAATCTTAAGTGTGACAGGAACGTCAACAGCAGCGACTACTGCTTTAAGAATTTGTGAAACCAAAGGCTCGTCTTTAAGTAAAGCTGAACCAGCCATGACATTGCAGATCTTTTTGGCAGGACAGCCCATGTTGATATCAATAATTTGTGCGCCATGATCCACGTTGTATTTAGCTGCTTCCGCCATCATTTTAGGATCGGCGCCTGCAATTTGAACTGATATAGGATCAACTTCACCTTCGTGGTTAGCGCGACGTAATGTTTTGGCACTGCCGTAAAGCAATGAGTTTGAAGTTACCATCTCAGACACCGCTAAGCCAGCTCCTAGCTTTTTGCAAAGCATGCGGAAAGGTCTGTCAGTCACGCCTGCCATAGGAGCGACAACAAGATTATTACGCAGAATGTATGGGCCGATTTGCAAGGTGGTTCACTTAATTGCGGAAAAGGTGCTCATTTTATATGCAAATGACGTTTGATAAAACTGAAATTTGCTTATTTCTTGAACAAATTCAATGGTTCAAAGCCTATGTAATACAGGATATTAGTGAAATCTTTAGGACTTAAATTCTTGCCACTCGAAACCTAGGTCGCTGATGTTCACTTTAATCGCTGTCATTGCTTCATCGACTAAACTTTTATCGCCCTTCATCCCAAGCTCAATGGTGCGACGCTCATCTAAACGCGGTAGGCTGAAAAGTTTGAGAGTTGGATATTTAGCCGTCATGGTGTTCATTAAATCAAGCAAGTTACTTTCGCCAGCATCCATCACTAAAATCGAAGCTTCATTAATGACGATTTGATGAAAAAGATGTGAGTAGTGCGTATCAAGCACCCATTCCATCATGGGATGTGACATTTGTGGAAACCCAGGCATGAAGTAATGTTGCTGAATACTAAATCCTGCTACCCGATTGACTGGGTTGGGAATTAAATTTGCGCCTTTTGGAAAGTCTGCCATCAGGACACGTTTAGGATAGGCAGCTTCACCGAATTGCGCTTCGATTTCCGCAACTGCGCCAGCATGACGCTCTATCTCAACGTTGAATGCTCTAGCTGCTGCTTGGCGAGTGAAATCATCTGGCGTTGCGCCAATACCGCCAAATGAAAATACAATGTCATCGGTCGCAAGGCTACGTTTAAAACTTGCTGTGAGGCGAGCAGGATCATCTGCTAAATATTCAGCCCAAGTGAGTTGCAAACCTCGTGCTTTGAGTATTTCGATGGCTTTGCTTAAGTGTGCGTCTTGGCGTTTGCCAGAAAGAATTTCATCACCAATGATGAAGATGCCGAATTGAGTCATTTAGTGCGCCGCTTCCCAGTTTTTGCCAACCCCAACTTCCGCGAGCAGGTGCACATCAAGTTTTGCCACGTTTTGCATGAGTTGTGGAAGCATGGTTTTAACTAATTCTAGTTCATTCTCTGGAACTTCTAATACCAACTCATCATGTACTTGCATAATTAATTTGGTTTGTAGTTGTTCTGTCTCTAGCCATTTCTGTACAGCAATCATCGCGAGTTTGATTAAGTCAGCTGCAGTGCCTTGCATAGGTGCATTAATCGCGGCACGCTCAGCACCGGCCCGGCGCATGCCATTGCCGCTATTGATTTCTGGCACCCATAAACGACGGCCAAAATATGTCTCTACATAACCCTTTTGTTTTGCAACTTCTCTTGTGTCTTGCATGTATGCACGCACACCTGGATAACGAGCAAAGTATCGTTCGATATAACTTTGTGCAGCGCTACGTTCAATGTTTAAGTTTTGAGCTAAACCAAAAGCACTCATGCCGTAAATTAGACCAAAGTTAATGACTTTTGCATAACGACGTTGTTCACTTGTGACTTCATCTCGTTCACAACCAAAGATTTCGGCAGCCGTTGCGCGGTGAATATCTTCGTTGTTTGCAAAAGCGCTTAGCATGCCTTCATCTTGAGATAAATGCGCCATGATGCGTAATTCAATTTGTGAATAGTCGGCAGAGACAATCACGCTTCCCGTTGGTGCGATGAAAGCTTCGCGTATGCGTCTACCTTCTGCGGTACGCACAGGAATATTTTGTAAGTTAGGGTCAGAGCTTGCCAAACGACCTGTAATCGCGACTGCTTGGTTGTAGTTTGTGTGAACGCGTCCAGTTTGCGTGTTAATCATTTTCGGCAATTTGTCTGTATACGTCGATTTGAGTTTTGCTAGGCCACGATATTCAAGCAGCACTTTTGGCAATGGATAATCAAGCGCTAATTCTTGCAGTACATCTTCATCAGTTGATGGTGCGCCAGAAGGTGTTTTTTTAGTGGGCTTGATACCTAACTTACCGAATAAAATTTCTTGTAATTGTTTTGGTGAACCTAAATTAAAAGGTTGGCCTGCAAGCTCAAACGCTTGCTTTTCTAAATCCATTAACTTCATGCCAATTTCATTGCTTTGTTTGTTGAGCATTGCTTGGTCAATGAGTACGCCATTCCGTTCAATTGTGAATAAAACATTTCTGGATGGCATTTCAATTTGACTGTAAATAAAGTCTAATTTTGCATCATCTTTAATCGCTGGATACATTGCTTGGTGCAACTGCAAAGTAATGTCTGCATCTTCAGCTGCATATTCAGCTGCGACTTCTACCGTGACTTGATTAAACCCAACTTGTTTTGCACCTTTGCCTGCGACTTCCTCAAAGCTAATCGTTTTGATGCCAAGGTGACGCATGGCAAGGTCATCCATATTGTGTGTTTTGTGCGATTCAAATACGTAGGATTGCAGCAGCGTGTCATGTGCAATGCCTTTAAGCGCAATGCCGTGATTAGCCAAAACATGTTGGTCATATTTAAGATTTTGACCGACTTTTTTAATCTCCGGATTCTCCAGAATTGGTTTTACTTTAGATAAAGTTTCTGAAAAATTAAGTTGTATTGGCGCATCAAAATAATCGTGCGTCAGAGGAAGGTAAGCGCCTGAGCCTGCTTCTACACTAAATGACATGCCAACAATTTTTGCTGTAAGAGGATCAAGTGATGTTGTTTCCGTATCAAAGCAGATGATTTCAGCGTTACGTATTTTTGTTAACCAAACATCTAAATCTGCTTCACTGAGAATGGTGCTGTAGTTGCGCGTAGTCACTGCTTGGTGCGTGATGGTGGCAAACATATCAGTTGTCTCTTGAGACGGATTATTTTGCTGGTTGCTTAAGCCAGATGTCGTCATGGTGAGTGGCGCGCTGGTGTTTGCTTCTCCGCCCATATTATCTAGTTCGCGGCGCCAAGATTTAAAATCAAAATGCTCAAATAATTCCGCAAGTTTTGCTTTGTCCATAGGACGTGGCGCAAGGTCACTGAGTCTTTCTTGTATACCAACATCACAGCGAATTGTGATGAGTTCACGTGCTGTTGGTAACCAAGGTAAGGCTTTGCGTAAATTTTCACCGACGACGCCCGTGATGCTGTCTGCATTAGCAACAATGTTTTCAAGTGTTCCATATTGCGTGAGCCATTTAACGGCAGTTTTTGGGCCAACTTTTTCTACGCCTGGCACATTATCTGAAGTGTCGCCAATTAAAATTAAATAATCGACGATGCGTTCAGGAGGCAATCCAAATTTGTTGGTGACGCCTGCAATATCGAGCACTTCATTGCTCATGGTGTTTACAATGGTGACGTTTTCATTTACTAATTGAGCGATATCTTTGTCGCCAGTTGAGATGATGACGCGCATCCCTTCACGCTCAGCTTGTTTTGCTAATGCGCCAATTACGTCATCAGCCTCTACACCATTTTCAACAATCAGGGGCCAACCCATTGCCTTGATTGTTTCATGCAAAGGCTCAACTTGCGCACGCAAATCATCTGGCATTGATGCACGATTGGCTTTGTATTCTGGATAAATATCGTCGCGGAACGTTTTACCTTTTGCATCAAAAATACACGCGCTATAATCAGCAGGGTATTCTTTATGTAATCGTCTTAACATATTGAGCACACCCTGAATCGCACCCGTTGGTTCGTTTTGCCGATTTCTTAAGTCGGGCATGGCGTGAAAAGCGCGATACAGGTAGGATGAGCCATCCACTAACAACAATGTTTTCATATTTGGGTCTACGTTATGTCTGTTGCAAAAAAAGTTCCAAAAATCGCCGATCCTGATTTTCAGGGTAGCAATCATACAGCGCACGAGTCATGGCACGCATTCGAGATTATGGCAGAATTCGTCGAGGCTACCGAAAGACTTAAAGAAATTACGCCTGCGGTATCTATTTTTGGTAGTGCCCGGACCAAGCCAAACAAGCCTTATTATCAGCTTACTGAAGAAATAGCGCGGCAACTATCCGATGCTGGCTTTAGTGTGATATCTGGTGGTGGCCCTGGCATTATGGAAGCAGCTAACAAGGGTGCGTTCCCTGGAAAATCTCCAAGCATTGGTTTGAATATCGAACTGCCACACGAGCAAACCAGAAACCCATATCAAGACATTAGTCAAAATTTTAGACATTTCTTTATGCGTAAAGTGATGTTTGTTAAATATGCTTCGGCTTATGTGGTGATGCCTGGAGGTTTCGGTACCTTGGATGAGTTGTTAGAGGCGCTGACTTTGATTCAAACAGGTAAAACCAGAAAGATTCCAATTATTTTAGTAGGTACGGAATTTTGGGCTGGCATGATTGAATGGTTTAAAACAACTTTAGTCAGTGAAGGCATGATTGAAGAAGAAGACTTAGATTTAATTCAATTGATTGATCAACCTAAAGATGTTGTTGCCGCAATCTTTAAGCACTACGAAACACGTGGGTTTGAGCTTTCAGCTTCTGAACGAAAAATACAACTTTATTTATAAGGCTTTTATTGAATCGTTTAACCGTGTTGAGTGGGTTTTTGATAGAATTGAAATGTTGGAATCATTGCTGTGTCTTACACGGGGGTTGTATGCGATTTAATAAAATATTTTTAGTTTTGGTGGCATGTGTTTCTTTAACATTGCAGTCTTTAATTCCTGCTTATGCTGCTGAAAAACAAGCAACCCCAGACAATCTGGAGCCATTGCCTGAAGCGCTTCCACCTCCAGGCGCCATTGAGGGTGATGTGGGCGAAGAGCCTCAAGTCACAATTATTAAAAAAGGTGAGGATACTGTTGAGGAGTATCGTGTGCATGGTGAACTTTACATGCAAAAAATTACACCCTCTCATGGCGTACCTTATTATTTAATGAAAGAAGACCAAGATGGTGGTTGGTCTAGAGTTGATGATATTTCTAAGCCCATGGTGATTCCTAAATGGGTGATTTTCAGATTCTAAATTTGAATGAATTTTTTGGCTTAACGCACGTTAATCAACGTGCGTTGTTTATTTAAGCGCTGTTATGTCTGTATTTACCACTGTTTCTGTTGATGAATTAAAGTCTTGGTTACAAGCTTATCCTTTGGGGGAATTGCTTGAGTTACAAGGTATTGCTTCAGGCATTTCAAATACCAATTATTTTGTTACCACTACCATAGGTCGTTATGTTCTTACATTATTTGAAGAGCATAGTGCAGAAGAGCTACCTTATTTCTTAGATTTGATGACACATTTGGCTGAGCGTGGGGTTCCTTGTCCACATCCAGTACGTCGCTTGGATGGCCAGCAATTAGACATGTTAAATGGCAAGCCTGCTGCTTTGGTGAGTTGCTTGCGTGGCAAAGATATTAATCAAGCAACCCCATCACACTGCGCTGAAGTTGGGCGGGTTTTAGCTGAGATGCATATTGCTGGATTAGATTTTTTTGGTAAAAACCATGATTCTCGTGATGTTGTTTGGCGAACAGCGGTAGCAAATAAAGTGACTCCATTCTTGAATGAGGATAATCAGGCAGTACTTAACCAAACGATGGCTAAGCAAGCACAGCTTAATATTGAGCATTTGCCACAAGGTGTGATTCACGCAGATTTGTTTAAAGATAATGTGTTGTTTGATGGCGACAAAGTTGGCGGCGTCATCGATTTCTATTACGCCTGCAAAGGTGTTTTGCTTTATGACCTTGCTATTGCTGTTAACGATTGGTGTGTCGACGAAGTTGGTGCATTAGATCCAGCTCGAGTCAATGCAATGTTGCAGGCTTATCATATAGTCAGGCCGCTTACTCAAGCTGAAGCAAATGTATGGGGTGATATGTTGCAAATTGCAGCTTTGCGATTTTGGTTGTCACGTTTGAACGATTACCATTTCCCGCAGTCTGGTGAATTAACCCATGCAAAAGATCCTCTGCACTTTGAGAGAATCTTAAAATGGAGCATTAAGCATCAAGTTGAAATTGCACAGATGTTGGTTCCCGTTTAATAATTAGAATTAAATTTACAGAGATTAAAATGAATAAAGATCAATTACACGTGCATCAAGTAAAAGCTAGCCATGGATGGGCTTGGATTGCAAAAGGCTTTGCTTTATTTAGAATGAATCCTGTTATGTGGATTTTGATGTTTGCGATTTATTTATTGATTGCGATGGTGCTTTCTTATATCAATTTGGTTGGGCCACTGGTTTTGAATTTATTGGCTCCGGTATTTGTTGGTGGTTTTATGTTCGGTTGTCGTGCTTTGGATAACGGTGAGCAATTAGAATTGAATCATTTGTTTGCTGGTTTTAAACAACATACTGGACAATTGATTACTGTCGGCGGTATTTATATGACCGGTATTTTGCTTGTCATGAGTGTGATGTTCTTTAGTATTGGCCCTGACGCAATGCATGCATTAACTTCTGGTCACGAGCTTACTTCACAACAAGCCGAAGCGATTTTAGGTCATGGATTTTATAAAACGCTATTAATAGGCTTGCTTTTGATTGTGCCTTTGGTGATGTCTTACTGGTTTGCCCCAACACTTATTATTTTTAATGAGCTTACTGCTGCGCAAGCAATGCGCCAAAGCTTTTTAGCTTGTGTAGAAAACATCTTGCCATTTATGGTGTATGGCTTAATTACGATGGTGTTGTTGATGCTTGCAATTATCCCATTGGGCTTGGGCTTATTGCTGATGATTCCTGTCATGACCGCTTCTATTTATACTAGCTATAGCGATATTTTTGAGGATGCTCCAGTCAAATCTGACTAATAAATGCTAGGGTAGGGTGTTGTAGTTGTAAATCCAAACTCGATGCCCACCTTCTCCACCTCGCCCTTGGCTTGTTACCGCTAAAATATTTTCATCTACATCTAAGCCTACTGGAAAAGCAGGAGCCGGTATGGTTTTCATTCCAGTAAAGTCTAAGTTTGAGATCGCCACTTTTTGTGAATGATTGAGTGCAGCAAAAATATGATTCTTAAATATTTTTATTGTCCTTGCTCCCTCACCAAACTTTTTCGCTTCAATTAATGGTTCGAATTTATCGTCTTTTGCGGCACGTTCTAAATCACTAATTAATATTCGTCCAACCGTGCCAGATGCGTTTGCACTAAAGTATAGCCAATCTTCATAGACTTGGAGATGGCGTGGAGTTGCAGGCGTTTTTCGCAAGCCACGCAGAACTTTCATTGTGTTGGTATCAATGAGCCAAATGCCGCCACCACTACCCATTTGAGCAACAGCTAACAAATTGGAGTGGGGGATAAAGGCGGTGCCGCGTAAGCACATGCCGCAAGCATTGTCCCGATTAGATCCTGGTTCTGCGTAGACTTTTGGGCCTAAAGCGATAGTGCTTATAAGATAGGTATTTGTAACATCGCTAATGTCATAAAGCTCAACTTTATTTTCACCCCATAGTGTTACCGACAATAAAGTGCTCTCTGCATTAGCTGTAATAAATTTAGGAATATTGCCGGTAGGAAATGCACGCACAATTTGGTCTGTGTCAGTATCAATAAGAGCAAAGCCAGAATTGTTCATTGCATTTGCATCATCACTCCAACGATAGTAAGTCACCCAGTAATATCGGCCATCATGTGTAAACCAGCCCTCAACAGGTTTTCCAAAAAATCGTGACCCAGCTTTTAAGCTGCTGTGATCACTAAAGCTATGGTCTATGGTTTTAAGCTTTTCAAACGTTTTATTTGAATAGACAAGCGTTTTTCCTGCTTCCAAGGCATTGATATACATCTTATTTTTGTGAGGATGGATGTTGACTGATTTTGGCGAAATCATTTCCTCATCCTGGTGTTTTGCGCTAAATGGGCTGATCTCGATATAGTTCTTTTGATTGTGACTATTATTATCGATCATTGCCATTGATGTTTCTGCGAGAACGAGGTTTGGCAAGCTCCAAAATAAAAACGGTAACAATCCCAAACTTAATTTTTTATAGGCTATTTTCATTATTTTGCTTTGACTTGCTTAACTTTAGTTTTTGGCGAAGATTTACTCGTTTTGCCTTTGGCAGCAGATGCTTTTACAGCGCTCGATTTTTTAGGTCTGCTTACTTTTGTCGCATTCCTTTTTGTCCCTTTAGCATTTTTTCCTTTAATAGTTTTTTCGCTAGATTTGGATTTTTCATTAGTCTGTTTAACAGTCGCTTTTTTGCCTTTTAGTTTCTTGGTTTTTTTGCGTTCATTCGCTACTGGTTTTTTGCGCGCCTTCAATAGTGTTGCTTGTTTAATTAATTCATTTCTGTTTACATCTGCCTTAGGTTCAAAAGCGACAGTGAGTTGTTGGTCACTCATCAATTTTAGTTGACCAGCTTCAATGATAAAACGATTGCTCATCAACATTGAGGCCATGAGTTTGACTTCAATGTCGTCATCATTTTCACAAGTTTCGTTTGTTCTTTTGAGCTGGGTAATAAGGAATTCCCCATCAATGGTAGATTTAAATTTACCTGCAAAATAATTACATGCTCCATAGCCATAAACGCTACCGTCTTCTGAGAAAATAAAGTACGGCTTTGTTTTTTCTTCAATCGCAACTCTGTCTAGAGTAATTAATTGCCATGCTTGTTGATGAATTTGGTTGTCATCGGCATACGCTAATAAGCTCAAGTTTTGTAAGCACAAAAATAGCGTGGCGATGCCCAAGATTCGACGTAATGAAAATGTTTGATTCATTTTGATATTTATACCTTTTCTAATTTCGCATATTCCATCGCCAGCCATTTTAAACCTTCGCGCCCAAAATTAATTTGAATGCGCATATCGCTGGCGTTGCCTTCATAACTGACCACGACGCCTTGGCCGAATTTAGCATGCGAAACTGCTTGACCTATCTTCCATGGCATCGCTGATTTTTGTTCACTACTATTAGAAGCTGCGGTTGTTTGATAGTTTTGACTGCCATAATTACTCATGCTTGGTTTTTGAACTTGACGGCTATTAAGACGTTTTAACAAGCCTTCAGGAATTTCATCTAAAAAGCGTGATGCTATTCCATAGCGAATTTGTCCATGCAACATGCGGCTTTGTGCATGGCTTAGATACAATCGCTGTCTTGCACGCGTTACGGCCACATACATTAAACGGCGCTCTTCTTCTAAGCCGTTATTCTCGTACAAGCTGTTTTCGTGTGGACATAAACCTTCTTCCAGACCGCTAATAAACACTGCTTTAAATTCCAAACCTTTTGCTGCATGTACTGTCATGAGCTGTAGTGCATCTGCACCAACATCTGCTTGATGTTCACCGGCTTCTAAGCTGGCATGGGTTAAGAACTCAGTCAGTCCATTGCTGCTATCTTCGAGTGCATCACCATTGTTATTCATAAAGCTTACAGCAGCGTTAATCAGTTCATCCAAGTTGGCAATGCGGTCTTCGCCTTCCTTTTCACCTTGATAGAAATTTTTAAGGCCAGACATGGTGCTGGCAATTTCGGTCATCTCAGGTAGTGTTAAACCTTTTGCATCTTCTTGCATTTGCTTAATGAGTGCGACAAAGCCTTCTATGCCTTTACCTGGGCGACCATTGCCGACTTTATTGACTGCCGCTTGCCATAGACTGCAATCTTGCGCTCTGGCTGATTCTTGCAGTTGCTCTAAGCTACGCGCCCCTATGCCGCGTGTAGGGAAGTTAATCACACGAAGGAGCGCTACGTCATCTTCAGGATTGCTGACGAGTCTTAAATAAGCCATGGCATGTTTAATTTCAGCACGCTCAAAGAAGCGCAAGCCTCCGTAAACGCGATATGGGATATTGTTTGAAAATAAAGCGTGCTCAATCACACGAGATTGGGCGTTAGAGCGATATAAGAGGGCGATGTCGTTGAGTGCCAAGCCATCGCTATGTAGCATTTTGACTTCATCAACGATAAAGCTTGCTTCATCAATATCGTTATAAGCTTGGTAAACACGCACTGGCTCGCCAGCACCTGCAGCCGTCCACAAGTTCTTACCAAGTCGATTGTTATTGTTTGAAATAATGGCATTTGCCGCATCCAAGATATTGCTGTGTGAACGATAGTTCTGTTCTAGTTTGACGATATTTTGGACTTTAAAATCCACCTCAAAATCTCGCATATTACCGACACGTGCGCCACGGAAAGCATAGATAGACTGATCATCATCACCCACAGCAAAAATACAGTTGTTGGGCTCTTCTTTAGCCATCCCTGCAAATAGTTTTAACCACATGTATTGCAGTTTATTAGTATCTTGAAACTCATCAACCAAGATGTATTTAAAACGTTCTTGATAATGTTGGCGGATATTTTTATCGCGGCTTAGTAACTCATAGCAGCGTAATAGCAGCTCAGCAAAATCAACCACACCTTCACGTTGACATTGTTTGTCGTATTCCTCAAAAATCTCACGCATGCGCTGTGAGTGCGGGTCGTAAGCATCTACAGTATGGGCGCGCAAACCTTCTTCTTTGCAACTATTGATGTAGCCCATGACTTGCTTAGGTGGGAATTTCTCATCATCGACATTCATGACTTTCATCAATCTTTTAATCGATGAAAGCTGATCGGCACTATCTAGAATCTGGAAAGTTGCAGGTAGCAAGGCTTCACGATGGTGTGCTCGTAATAAGCGATTGCAGAGGCCGTGGAAGGTACCTACCCACATGCCACGCGTGTTGATTGGTAACATAGCAGTGAGACGCGTCAACATCTCTTTAGCTGCTTTATTGGTAAAGGTTACAGCCAATAAGCCTGTTGGAGACACTTGCCCTGTTTGAATCAGCCAAGCAATTCGTGTGGTCAGTACGCGCGTTTTACCACTGCCTGCGCCAGCCAAAATGAGGGCGGATTGATGCGGCAAAGTTACCGCTTCCAATTGCTTTTCATTAAGACCCGTCAGAAGAGAATCTTGAACTGGATTACTTGAATTTATCATCGTGAGATTATCGCAGGTCATACCCACTTCGAGAACACTTACTGCAGATTAAGTGAATAATTATTGAAAGGAAATGGTTGGGAACTTATTACATTTGCTTGCGCTCTATACACATACGATTTGCATGTGGCTTTCAGAGTTGTCATTTGCAAGTCCCACACTTTCCTCCCTAAGTGTGGAGCCTTTACAGGCTAGTTTGCCCCGACTTTAATTCCCTTAGGTCGGGGCTTTTTTTACACTTTACCTGCCAGCTCGATGGTATTGGTAAATTGGGGAAGACCCCTTAGGTCTTTCGGGCCTTTACTAACAATCCGTTCTTCAGAACGCACCACGAGATTGGCAACTAAAATGCGAAAAACCCGCCGAAGCGGGTTTTTTTATTTCAATGCTATCAAAGCAAGGATTACATCATACCACCCATGCCACCCATGCCGCCCATATCACCACCACCCATTGCTGGAGTGTCTTCTTTAGGTAATTCAGCAATCATGCAGTCTGTTGTAAGCATTAGGCCAGCCACTGAAGCTGCGTTTTGCAATGCAGAACGCGTTACTTTAGTTGGATCTAATACGCCCATTTCAACCATGTCGCCGTAAGTTTCATTAGCAGCATTGTAACCATAGTTGCCTTTGCCGCCAGCTACGTTGTTCACTACAACTGATGGCTCACAGCCAGCATTTTGAACGATTTGACGTAATGGCTCTTCAACTGCGCGCAATACAATCTTCACGCCAGCGTCTTGATCGTGGTTGTCGCCTTTTACTTTGGCAATTGCGTCACGTGCACGAATCAACGCTACGCCACCGCCAGCAACAATACCTTCTTCAACTGCTGCGCGTGTTGCGTGTAATGCATCTTCCACACGTGCTTTTTTCTCTTTCATTTCGATTTCAGTGGTTGCACCAACTTTAATCACAGCAACGCCGCCTGCTAGTTTTGCAACACGTTCTTGCAATTTCTCACGGTCGTAATCGCTTGTTGCATCTTCAGCTTGTTTCTTCACTTGGTCGATACGTGCTTTGATATTGTCTTCATTGCCAGAACCGTCGATGATGATGGTGTTTTCTTTACCTACTTCGATACGTTTAGCTTGGCCTAGGTCTTCTAACTTGATATTTTCAAGTTTCAACCCTAATTCTTCAGCAATCACAGTACCACCAGTCAAGATAGCGATGTCTTCCAACATTGCTTTACGACGGTCACCGAAACCAGGTGCTTTAACAGCACAAGTTTTTAAGATGCCACGGATGTTATTTACAACCAATGTTGCTAATGCTTCACCGTCGATATCTTCAGCGATGATTAACAATGGACGACCTGCTTTTGCTACTTGCTCAAGCGCTGGTAGCAAATCACGGATGTTAGAGATTTTTTTGTCATATAAAAGCACGAATGGATTGTCCATTAATGCGATTTGACGTTCTTGGTTGTTGATGAAGTATGGAGATAAGTAACCACGGTCGAATTGCATACCTTCAACGACGTCTAGTTCATTTTGTAAGCCTGAACCATCTTCAACAGTAATCACGCCTTCTTTCCCTACTTTGTCCATTGCATCTGCAATGATTTGGCCAACTGAAGAATCTGAGTTAGCTGAGATAGAGCCAACTTGAGCGATTTCTTTGCTAGTTGTACATGGTTTAGATTGTGATTTTAAATCAGCAACAGCAGCTTCAACTGCTTTATCGATACCACGTTTGAGATCCATTGGGTTCATGCCTGCAGCAACAGATTTCATGCCTTCACGGATAATTGCTTGCGCCAATACTGTTGCAGTTGTTGTGCCATCACCAGCGATGTCGTTAGTTTTGCTTGCAACTTCTTTAACTAATTGTGCGCCCATGTTTTCGAATTTGTCTTTTAATTCGATCTCTTTAGCAACAGACACACCATCTTTAGTGATGGTTGGAGAGCCATATGAACGCTCTAGAACTACGTTACGGCCTTTAGGGCCCAAAGTAACGCGCACAGCGTTAGCTAAAATATTTACACCAGTTACCATTTTTTGGCGAACGTCATCACCAAATCTTACGTCTTTAGCAGCCATCTTAAATCTCCTAAATTACTTATTTAATTACTTAAAATTACGCTTAAAAAAGGCGGGCAATTAAGCCTCAATCACGCCCATTAAGTCTGATTCAGTCATTACTAATAATTCATTGCCGTCAACTTTTACAGTTTGACCAGCATATTTGCCGAACAACACTTTGTCGCCCACTTTAACGTCAAGTGCAATCACTTTGCCGTTTTCATCTTTTTTACCTGGACCAACAGCAACAACTTCACCTTGGTCTGGTTTTTCCGTTGCTGTATCAGGAATCACAATGCCTGATGCCGTAGTACGAACTTCTTCTAAACGTTTAACAATAACGCGATCGTGTAAAGGACGAATCTTCATGAATTGCTCCTTAAAAATAAATCTAAATAAAAACAAAAAATCTGTGGGGCTAATTTTAGCACTCATACCCCAGGAGTGCTAGTTATGGGGGTCTTGTTTTAGCTTTTCAAGTGCTTAACTCAAAATTTTTATCAATTATTTTCAGAATAAATGTGAGACATTAAGCGATAATGTAGATTAAGACTTAGTGGTGCGGAGATTTTAGGCGTGACGGAAACACTAGAAAACAATAATGCGAAACCTGCGGTTATACAGCAACTTAATCTTGCTTATGATGCAGATCAGGACAGATTGTTACTTAAAGTTGGTTTGACAGATAACTCAGAGTTGGCGATTTGGCTGACACGTCGTATTGCTAAATCGATTTGGACGTGGCTACATGGAACACATGTGGCAGAAGAACCAGCATTGCAAGTTTTTACCATGAATGCTCAAGGTGGGCTTGATAATCTTTCACCGCAGTTAATGACGCCACAGCAAGTAAATGCTGAGAGTTTAATTAATAGTGCTACGCCTAATATCGATTTTAAATCTCAATATCAAGACAATCGCACGCCAATGTTAGATGCTCCTTTGTTGGCCGTTAATTGTGAGATTGTTGAAGATACGCAAACACAATTCGTGTTGGATTTAAGTGCTAGAGATGGTAAGCGTGCTCGCGTGGCTTTAAGTATGGAGTTAAAAATTGCTTTCGCTAATATGTTGCAATTAGCGACAAAAGAAGCTGGTTGGGATATTAGTTTGCAAGGTCGTCATGTCATGGCGCCACAAGTGAATTCTCAGCATATCGTGCATTAATTTGAAAAAATATTTTGAATAAAAATCAGGATTTATTAAAACGTAGTCTTCAATCTGTGTGGCATCCATGCACACAGATGAAAGCCCATGAGCATTTGCCTTTGCTACCTATTTCGCGTGCCGAAGGAGTTTGGCTCGAAGATTTTGATGGCCGAAAATATCTTGATGGCGTAAGTTCTTGGTGGGTCAATTTATTTGGGCACAATGAGCCTAGAATCAAAGCGGCTATAAGCCGTCAACTCGATCAATTAGAGCATGTGATGTTGGCAGGCTTTACTCATGAGCCTGTGGTGCAGCTCTCTGAAAAATTAGGACAATTGACAGGTTTGGGACATTGTTTTTATGCATCGGATGGCGCTTCTGCGACTGAGATTGCTTTGAAAATGAGTTTCCATTATTGGCAAAATTCAGACCTTCCTAATAAAACTAAATTCCTGAGTTTGCAAAACAGTTATCACGGTGAAACCATCGGTGCGCTTGCGGTGACTGACGTGGCTATTTTTAAAGATACTTATGCGCCATTATTGCAGCAAAGTATGCAAATGCCATCGCCCGATGCACGCTTAGCTGATGCCGATGAAACTGCTGAGGCTTACGCCTTGCGCTGTGCAGAGTTCGTTGAAAAATACTTATCGCACCATCACGCTGAAATTGCTGCGTTTATCGTTGAGCCACTTATACAGTGTGCTGGTGGTATGGGTATGTATTCCCCAGTTTATTTAAAACGGGTTCGTGAGATTTGCTCAAAATATCAAGTACATTTAATTGCAGACGAAATTGCGGTTGGCTTCGGCCGTGCTGGCACCATGTTCGCTTGCGAGCAAGCTGAGATTCAGCCGGATTTTATTTGTCTTTCTAAAGGTATCACCGGTGGGTATTTACCGCTTTCTGTCACGCTAACCACAGATGAGATTTACCAAGCTTTTTATGATGATAGTGTGGCGCGAGGCTTTTTACATTCGCATAGCTATACTGGTAATGCTCTAGCTTGTAGTGCGGCATTAGCGACCTTGGAGATTTTTGAGCAAGACCAAGTCTTGATGAAAAATCAAAAAACGCAGGCTTACCTCGATGCCCAGTTGGCTACGTGGGGTGATATGCCGATTAAGCATTTACGTCATCAAGGTATGATTTGGGCGTTTGATGTCATCACAAGCTCATCTAAATTCCAGCAAGACTTTTATCAGCAAGCGCTTTCACAAGGTTTGTTATTAAGGCCGATTGGCAATACCGTTTATTTCATGCCCCCTTATGTAATTAATGAGTCTGAAATTGACTTTATGTTGAGTACTACTAAATCTTTGGTACTGGCATGCGCTTAATTCCATTTCTTTTATTGCTGTGTGCTTCTGCAGCCCATGCGCAATTACCCGAAACTGTTTTGACTGTATTAAAAGCAGAAAACGTTGCACCTGAAAATCTCAGTGTTTTTGTTCAGCGTATCGATGAAACTCAGCCTTTATTAAGTCATCAAGCAGCGGTCTCACGCAATCCTGCATCAGTCATGAAGTTGCTAACGAGTTATGCAGCATTAGAATTGCTTGGCCCCTCATATCGTTGGAAAACTCAGTTTTATGGATTGAGCTATCCAAAACAAGGCGTGCTGGACGGTGGCTTATGGATTAAAGGTTCTGGTGACCCAACAATGAATACTGCTGCTTTGAATGAAGTAGCAAGTGAGCTTAAGCAAAAGTACAACCTTAATGAAATTTGTTGTGATGTCGTCTTGGATCAAACGGCTTATGCAAAACAAAGTTTTGATGCGGCCGCTTTTGATGCTAAGCCTTATCGTGCTTATAACGCACCTGCCGAAGCTATCATGTTGAATCAGCAAGCCGTTCGTCTCCAGTTTTCACCGAGTGCCAAAGGACTAGTAACAGTGGTTTATCCGCAATGGAAAACATTGATTAAAAATATCGATGTGAAACTCACTGATGCTGATTGTGGTGATTGGAAAAATGCACTCAAGATTAAACGTGAAGGTCAGACCTTAACTGTGCAGGGTAGCTTTCCTAAAAGTTGCGGCGATAAATATATCGATATTAACTGGTTAGATGGTGGTGATTATTTTGGTAATGTTTTAGCCAGTGTTTGGGAAGACGTTGGCGGTCGTTGGCTTAAAAAATCGGCATTGACCATTAAAGCAGCAAGTGTTCCGCAGAACGCAGTTTTGTTGACTGAGCACGTTTCAGAAACTTTAGCCGAAGCAATGCGTGAAATGAATAAAAGTAGCAATAATGTGATTGCTCGCTCTATTTACTTAAGTTTGAGTCGAGCAGGTGACGAAACTCAAATCGCTACGACAGCTAAAAGTGAACAAGTCCTTAAAGCCTGGTTAAAAAATAAAGGTTTAATTTTCCCTGAATTGGTTTTAGAAAATGGCGCAGGTTTATCTAGAGTTGAGCGCATTAGTGCTGAACATTTAGGTGCTTTATTGGTGAGTGCTTATCACAGCCCTGTGATGCCTGAGTTGATGGCATCTTTACCCATCTATGG